>OBLT010000516.1_pt1 | contig 25042 bp, 15 predicted proteins | sample 1518721 | NCBI WGS metagenome assembly OBLT01 (sample SAMEA3539307, study PRJEB22396) | soil metagenome | biome: tundra; feature: field; material: soil | place: USA | collected 2010-05 | depth 0.15 m | reverse complement strand
GATTCCCGTTCGAGTCGACGCGCAAGGAGCGGGGCTGCTTGACCTCCGCTTTTCCTAGCACTCCGGCCTCGATGATCCGCACGCGGGTGGCCGCGGCCACTTCGGTCGAGAGCGCGGGGACCGCGGTTGGCCCGGCGGCCTTGGCGGGCGTTTCGGGTTTCTTGCCGCATCCTGCGAACGAGAGAAACGCTGTCGTGCTGACGATCGCGAACAATCTGGCTCTGCTCATGGCATCCCACCCTCTCCTCACGGCCTGGCGAGAGGAAGAGCCTACCAGATCGGATCATGGCCGGTGAGAAGGGCCGTCCCGTCTCACGGCCTCGGTTCGACCTTCGGCAGCGTTTCCCGGATCCGGCGATACTCTTCATCCGAGAGAGCGGTCAGGTCTTTGAGCGGGATCAGGCTCCGCCGCGAAAGGGGTGGGCGCCAGAGGAATCGGATGATCGATGCATAACTGTTCTCGAGGTACCTCACGACGAGAAGGTGCTCGCCCGCGGCCAGCGTGGCCGTCCCCGAGACTGGTTCCAGGCTCTCGAAAACCGACTGCCGGATCACGGTCTGGCCGTCGAGAAGAACCAGGGCGGGACCGGCGGCCACGAGCTCGAACCCGTACTCTCCCGGCTGCTCCACATGGAGCCGAGCCGCCCAGTCAGCGCTGAACGGGTCAGGTAGGGCGTCCTGGTCCCAATGGTAGTGGAACAGGATTGCCGGCTCACGACGCACGAGGGCGGGTTCGCCCTTCCACTCCTTGTTCGCGTAGAAGCTGGCAAGGTAGCCGCGCGCGGATATTCCCGCCGGTTGACGCCGGTCGGCGGCGGGGACCTCGATGCTGACGAACATGACGCGGCCCCAACTGTCCAGGTGCTGGCGGGCGCTGGCGTGAGGGTAGGCCTCCCGAAAAATCGGGATCAGCTCCGCGAGCGAGCCCGCGAGAGTGAAGAGAGCCGGCCGCACCTCCCCGATCCCGGTCATCCTTGTCTGAATTGGAATGTGCTCACTCAGCCGAAAGCGAGACGAAACGAAGCCCTCCCCGAGGTAGACACGGAACGTGGGGACGTCGAAAAACGTCGGATCGATGAAGTTATCGTGTCCCGCTGCCTCGGCCGCGAGGAACCGAGCGATTTCGCGGTGGTCCCCATCGAAGGCCTGCCAGGAAACGGGGCCCCGTACCTGGACTTCGAAGTATAGGATGGCATTCCAGGCCGAGGTGGCGATGGCCAGCGCGGCCAGCGCGCCACCGAGAACGGGCGAGGCGCGATTCGTACCCGAGGCCATTCGGACGATGGTTTGAAGGCCTTCCGCGATGAGAAGATAGAGAACGGGAATCACGCCGATCGTCCTATAGGCCTGAGGGGCCTCGATCGTCAGGATTCCGGGCAGAAGCATGACGACGAACCATGCCAGCCACGCGGGGCGCGGCCAGCGAAAGCCTCTTCCGAGCGCGCAGCCCAAGCCGAAGGCGAGGAGGACTCCCTCTATGGACGTCAGGAGGGGAGCATCCGGAATGTTGTGGCGCGGGTTGCCGTCGCCGTGAAAGTTGAACATCAGAAGGTGCGTCCGGATGTTCAGGAACAGGGCGTCCGGCATCTTTAGCCCGTGGGCGGGGTTCCAGATCGCCACGGTTCCGGCGCGATGGAAGAAGACCTGGGGGTTCTTGAAGGCAAGCATCGCAAGCGGGAGGAGAAAGACGGCGGCGGTTGCCACGGACAGGGCGAGGCCGGGGATGATTTTCCGGGCTTCCGCGGGGAAGGGGCGGATTCCGAAACGGAACGCGAAGGCCACGACGGCCGCCGTGAAAACGGCCGGGAAGAGATTGAACGCGTAGTACGTCTGAAGACCGACGGCGACCCCGGCCCCGAAGAGGATCCAGTGAAGTTTCCGCCCCGTCTCGAGGGCCTTCACGAGCGCGAGAAGCGTGAGAAGTTCCATCAGCGGGCTGACGATGCCGTTGAACCCGATCCGTGAAAAGTTCAGGTGCCAGCGGCATCCCAGAAGGAAAATGGCCGCGGCCGCCGCGACTTCCCGGCTGAAGAACCGGCGGGCAAGAAGGTAAAACACCGGGATGGCCGCCGAGCCGCACAGCGCGGAGACTCCCCGGACGCTGGAGATCGTCTTCCCGAAAGCGGCGATCGCCGCCGCCACGGGATAGAAATAGAGGGCCGGCATCTGGCTCGCGTCGGCTACGAAGACCGGCCAATGTCCCTTCAGAATCCACTGTGCAACCAGGATGTTCTGCAATTCGTCGAAGAAGCCGCCGGGAGGGAAGCGGTCGAGGGCGGGGAACCGGAGGGCGGCCGCACCCAGAAAGGCAAGAACCAGGAAGATCTTCTCCCACGCGAGAAGCGGGCCGGCCGAGGGGGCTTCTCCGTCCGCCCGCCGATGCAACAGGAGGGCGGAACCGGCAGCGAGGACCATGCCTGCGAGAAAAAGAGAGATTCCCTTTTCGGGCAGCTGCTGTGTGAACCGCGCTTGCCCGGCGGCGAGGATTCCCAGGCTGGCCAGGGCGAAAACAGCGCCGAGAACCCGTCGCCCGAGCGCTACCGCATACGCCCTCCGGTCCCATCGGTTCGTCCTCCAGCCGCCTGTCGACATCGTGCACGAATGGTAACGCGCGATGGCCGGCCCGAGTCGTCGAGCTTCGGTACACTCGCGCGAACATCGACGACAGGAGGAGTCCCGTGCCCGAATCGGTTCCGGCGACGCGCTCTTCGTCGCGCTTCCTCCTCACGGGCCTGCTCACCGCGGGACTGAGCCTCGCCGCCGCTGCACAGTGGATCCTCGAGAAGCGTCCGCCCCTCCGGTTCGGCGGCCGCGCGCTCCATGACGCGCTCGCCCCCGTCTGGCCGCACCCGGGCGCGGTCCTGCTCTCGCTCGCGATCTTCGCCGTCGCGACCGTGTCATTCGTCGCCGCGGCCCGCCGCTTCGTCCCCCCGCCGGCTCTGCCCCCCTCCCCGTTCGATTTCCCGGCCCGGCACGGAAGCGCGCGCGTCTCGATCGCTCTCGCCGGCTTCGGACTCGTCCTCGGCGGCTCGGTCCTGCTCCTCACGTCGCGCGAATACAAACCCTTCCACCTGGCGCTCTACCTCCTCGCCGTCCTTCTCATGACCGGGGCCTTTCTCTGGGAGGAGCGCCGGCTCCTGCTCGAGGTGCGCATCCGCCTCGATGCCGGCGCCGCCGCGGAGATCGCGGCCGTCACGGCCCTGATGAGCGTGTTCGTCGCGCTCTGCGCGTGGGACCTGCGGAGCTGGTATTTCTCGGCGATCGGCGACGAGTACGCCTTTCGCGACTTGTCGATGAGCATCGTGCTCGGCCAGAAGCCGAACCTGTTCTCGCAATTCGGCGCCTACGGAATCATTCCGGTTCTCGACTCCTACGGCACGGCGCTCTTGATGAAGGTCTTCGGCACGGACGTGGTGGGCTGGAAGTTCTCCGTGCTCGTTCCGGTCGCAGCGTCTCTTCCGCTCTATTACCTCCTCGCGCGCGTCCTCTATGGCCGGCGCGCCGCGTTCCTCTGCCTCGGGATGCTCGCCTCCGCGCATTACCTCCTCGCCTATGCGCACACGGGCTACGCGAACCTCGGTCCGTTGCTGCCGACCGCGGCCGCTCTCCTCCTCCTGGCGGCGGCGTTTCGACGCCCGAGCCGGCTGCTCCTCTGGGCGAGCGGACTGGCCGCCGGCCTCGGCTGGTATACGTTTTACGGCTCGCGTGCAACGATCTTCATCCTGGGAGCGATCATCGCGTCGTGCGCCCCGTGGCGGCGATGGTTCGCCGCATCCTGGCCGCTCGTCTTCGGTTTCCTCGTCGCGCTCGCGCCGATGGTCGTCACCGACGGCAAGGCGATCGTGCTCCGGATGCTCGAGCAATCGGGGACGGCGTCGGACGAGGTGGTCCGCAACCGGGCGATGCTCCCGATCTGGAACACCGGACGCTCTCTCCTCGCGTTCAACTACAACACCCATGATGGTCCCTATCTCTACGGTTCGCTCGCGGAGCCCGTCACCGCGGCGCTCTTCCTGCTCGGTCTCGGACTTGCGCTCGGGACCCTGCGAGACGTCCGGAGCCGGTTTCTCCTCGCGTGGTTCGGCCTCGGCCTGACTGCGACCGGCATCCTGTCGAAGTACGACCTCGTCTCGACATCGCGGCTCCACTTCGTGCTGCCCGCGGTGGCTTTGCTGGCCGCGTTGGCGGCGGAGACGGTGCTTTACGCGGGAGGGCGGCTCGCGAGAGGCGAAGGCCGGGGCACGCTCGGGAATCTGCTCGCGTTTTTCGTCGTCGTCACGGTCACCGGGGGCAATCTCCACCGGTGGTTCGTCGAGGCCCCCGCGAAGCTTCAAAGCACGGCAGACGCCGTCCTCCTGCGCATCCTTCAGAAGGATGGCTGTCTCGCGACACCGCGGCCGACCCTCGTTGTGGACGTCGGGATCGGCGGCGAGATCGAGCCCGCGCTGGAAGCGACGGGCCGGAAGATCCCGGTGGAGTTCGCCCTTTACGCGAAGGGCCCTTCACCGTGGATCGAGACGGCACCAGAGCGGTGCGTGGTCTTTCGGTCGCCGTTCGATGCGGATGCGCGACCGCTCCTCGACGCCCTCGAGAAGAGGTGGCCGACCCTCCACGCCGTCGAAGAGACGGATGTCGCGCACCGGACGACGCTCCTCGCTTTCTATCCGTCGAGCGCCCTGACCCGAGGCCCGTGAGCAAGAGCGGACCAGGACGATCACTTCCGGAGGACCGCGTACAGCTCGATCGTCCCCCCCCGGCGGAGGAGAACTTCGAACAAGAACAGGGCCAAGCTGAGCGGAATGACGAGCAAGAGCGCGGGCAAGAGGAGGAGGGACCAAATTGGGTGTACGCGAAAGGGGTGTGCGACGTTCCGGGCCGACTCGTGCTTCAGGATGTCATAGAGAAGGTTGGGCGGAAACCCCATGCGGTTCAGGAGGCTCTGAATCCACCCGTACGGGTTCTGCTCGAACGAAAAATGGCTCGTCTCCTGGATCGCGAATCCCCTCTCCTCGAGGAGTGCCCGCAGGGTTTTCTCGCCGAAGTGCCAGTAATGCCGCGGCACGTCGAGGTGAAACCACTGGCGTCCGGCGAATTTGGCCTGGAAACTCTCGAAATTGGGTACCGCGACAACGAGCAGACCGCCGGGCCGAAGAAGCGTCCCGATCTTGGCGAGGACTCCCGCCGGGTCCGGGAGGTGCTCCAGAACGTGCCAGATGTTGATGACGTCGAACGAGTCCGCCGGCCAGGGAGCAGCAAACACGTCGCCCACGAAGACCGTGTCTCCGAGAAGTTTCCGCGCGTGTGTCGCCGCCGTCTCGGAGATCTCCACTCCCGAGACCTCCCATCCGTCTTCCTTGAGCTGGCAGAGTGTAATTCCACGCCCGCAGCCGATATCCAGAACTCTCCCCTTCGCGACGAATCTCTCGATCTTTCGCACGCGGCGACGTCTGAAGATCGTCACGAGCCATTCGAAGAGCGGATTGAATCTCCGGTTTCCGGTTCCGTAGTAGGCGGGGGGATAGTAGCGACCCATCTCGTCGGGGGAGATGACCGGGAACGTGATGGCGATCCGGCAGGCGCGACACTGGACGAGCGAGAAGCGGTCACCAACAGGAAAAAGCCGGTCCATCGGGCCGGCTCCACAAAGGGGACATCTCATCACGTCCTGCTCGCTCGAGCGAAACACACTATTTTTCAATTTATCACGGCCATGCTCAGCACTTTGCGGCCCCTCTGGTAGCCTGTCCTTTCCCGAGCGATGAGAGAGCGTCCCGCATCCCCTCGGTGGCTCCTGCTCGCGGTGGCGGCGTTCGCGCTCGTCATCCGCCTCGTCGGCCTCGACTTCGACCAGAACCACTTCTTCCATCCGGACGAGCGTGCCATCGGCGACGCGATTCTCAAGCTCTCCTTCCACCCGCTCCAGCTCAACCCGCATTTCTTCGCGTACGGCTCGCTGCCCTTCTATCTGACGAAGGCCCTGTCGTCGTTCCTCGCGGAGGTCTCCGGCCGCGACTGGTTCTCCTCGTACGACGGCGTCGTCCACGTGGGCCGCTTCCTGTCGGCCCTCGCCGGCGCGCTGACCGTTCTTCTCGTCGCCGCCGTGGGCCGCCGCCTCTATGGGCAGAAGGCGGGGCTTTACGCGGGTCTTCTCCTCGCGCTCGCGGTCCTCCACGTCCAGACCTCGCACTTCGCGTCCACCGACGTGACGCTCACGCTTTTCGTCCTCCTCGCGCTCGCCGCCTCGGGCCGTCTCGCGCGCCGGGGACGCGGGCGAGACGCCCTTCTCGCCGGCGCGTTGACCGGCTTTTCGCTCGCGACGAAGGCGAGCGCGGCGCCGCTCCTCCTCCCGCTCGCCGTCGCCGTTTTTCTAGCCTGCCGGCCGGAGCGCGCCTGGCGCAAGGGGACGCTTCTCCTCACGGCCGCCGGCCTCGCGGTCCTCGTCGCGTTCTTTCTCGGCGAGCCCTACGCGTTCCTCGACTTCCACGAATTCTGGCGCTCGGTGTCCGAGCAGGGCGCGATGGTCCGCCACGCGGGCCTCGTGCCGTACACGAACCAGTACATCGGCGTCCCGAACTTCCTGTACGAGGCCCGCGAGATCGTGCTCTGGGGCCTCGGGCCGCTCTTCGGCCTCGTCGCGCTCTGGGCCGCCGGCCGGCGCCTCGCCCTCTTCCGGACGCTCTCTGCCGTGGAGTGGGTCTTCGCCTCGTTCTTCGTGCCTTATGTCGTCGTGACCTGCACGTTCGAGGTGAAGTTCCCGCGCTATCTCCTGCCCGTCTACCCGCTCCTCGCACTCTGGGCCGCAGCCTGGCTCACCGAGAAGGCCGAGCGCGGGCGGGCGGGACGTCTCCTGAGAGCCGTCGTGGTGGGCGGCACGGCGGCCTGGGCACTCGCGTTCGCGTCGATCTACACGCGCCCGCACAGCTCCGTCACGGCGTCGCTGTGGTTTCACGACCACGTCCCGGAAGGCGCGCGGGTCCTCGAGCAGGACTGGGACGAGGGGTTCCCGTTCAGCTTTCCCGGCCGCCCGGCCGAGCGCTACAGGATCGTCACGTTCAGCTTCTACGAGAACGACTCACCCGAGAAGATGGCGAAGCTCGCACGAGAGCTCGCCGAGACGGACTGGGTCGTCCTCCAGACGAAGCGGCTCTATGGCGCCGTCACACGTGCGCCCGAGAAGTTCCCGCTCACGAACCGGGCCTTCCGTCTCCTCTTCGCGGGCGACCTGGGCTACACGCTCGCAAAAGAGGTCGCCTCACGCCCCTCCCTCCTGGGAATACAGGTGCCCGACGAGCTCGCCGACGAGTCCTTCACGGTCTACGACCACCCGAAGGTCCTGTTCTTCGAGAACACGGCGCGGCTCTCCGCGGAGGCGATCGAGAAAGCCCTCCTTTCGGCCACGCCTTCAAAGGCCCTCACGCGCGACGATCTTCTCCTCGCGCATCCCGCGGCCGCGGCGGCGACGATGACCACAGGGGCCGCCGAGCCGGGCCGGGGCGTTCCCGGCTTGCGCTCTTCCACTCTCGCGCTGCTGCTCTTCGCGGCGTGGCTCGAGCTCACGGGCCTCGCGGGCGCGGGGCTTCTCGCCGTTCTTCTTCCGGCACGCCCGGGGCGAGACGCCCTCGGACGCGTCACCGGCGTCCTCCTCTTCGCGTTCGTGCCCTGGCTCCTCGTCTCGTGGCGCTTCGCACCGTTCACGCGAGGTCTTCTCGTCGTCACGACGGCGGCTCTCTTTTCGGCCGGCTTTTTCTGCCGCCGGCGGGAGCGAGAGGCCACGCCAACGCCCGAGCGCCGGAAGACGGCGCTCGTCTTCTGGGGCACGTTCCTGTTCTTCCTCGCCGTGCGCGCCCTGAATCCGGAGATCTACTCGGGCGAAAAGCCGATGGACTTCTCGTTCGTGAACACGCTCCTCCGGTCCACCGAGCTCCCGCCGCCCGAACCCTGGCTCGCCGGCACGCCGCTGTCGTATACGTATTTCGGCCATTTCCTCGCCGCGGCGGCGGGGAAGCTGCTCGGCATTCATCCCGGCATCCTGTTCAATCTCGCGATCGCGATGACCGCCGCGCTTTCGGCCTCCGCGATCCTCGCCGCCGGCGCCGCGCTCGGCGGGCGCCTGCGCACGGGCGCGGTCGCGGTCCTTCTCGCTCTTTTCGTCGCGCCTCCTTCCGGGCCGCGAACGGCGTTCGACTTCCACTTCCATCAGGCCGGCCGCGCGCTCGACTGGCACTACTTCTGGGCGACGTCGCGCGTCATCGCGCCGAACGCGATCAACGAGTACCCGTTCTGGAGCTTCCTCTTCGCGGACCTGCACGCGCACGTCCTCGCGCTGCCCTTCACGGCGGCCTTCGTCGCGGCGCTTCTCCTCTTCGTTAAGCGCGAGGACCACGCTCTTCCCGCTCCCCGCCAGGCGGCCGCGCTCGTCGCGCTCGCCGCGCTCTTTTTCGCCGCGCTGCAGATCACGAACGGGTGGTCGACGCCCGTTTACGCGTGCCTTCTCCTTTTCCTGCCCGGAGTCCTCTGGCTCGGGTCGCGGCCGTCGGGGCTCGCCGCCGCGGCCGGCGCGCTCGCGAAGAACGTTCTCGCGCCAGCGGTGGGAGTCGCTCTCATGGGGGCGCTCCTCGTACGTCCGTTCTGGGCGCAGTTCTCGCCGCCACCGCGGAACTGGGGCCGCGAGGTCGGCCCGTGGGCGCAGCCGTGGGACTTCTTCAACGTATGGGGGCTCTTCATCGCGCTCCTCGTGCCGTTCGCTTTTGTCGCCTGGAAAAGGAGCGCCGCACCTCCCGGCAAGGCTGCGCGCGTGGTTCTGATCCTCGCGGCGGTCGCGCTTCCGCTTTCTCTCGTGTCCGTCTCGCTCCATCCCCTGCGGCTCGCTCAGGCCCCTTCCGTGCGCCTCTTCACGGCCCTCGTTTTTCTCGTCACCCTCGGGGCGGCGCTGAGGCGCGCGACGGAGGCCCGCCTCCGCCCGGCGCTCGCGCTCGTCGCGCTCGGCTTTGCGGTTTTGACGGGCTGCGAGCTCGTCTTCGTCTGGGACCGCATGAACACGATCTTCAAGTTCCATTTCGAGACCTGGCTCCTCTTCTCCGTGGCGGGGGCGCTCGCGTGGGAGACGTTTCTCGCCTCGAGAAGCCGCGCGTGGCGCCTCGCGACTGCTCTCGCCGGCCTCGCCGCGCTGTTCACCACCGTGACGGCGTTCGCCGGCTTCCTGCGGCTCGACCGCGGCGGCTGGCCGCGCTTCACCCTGGACGGGACGGCCTACCTCGAAAAGCAGAACCCCTCCGACCGCGGTGCGATCGAGTGGATCAACGCGAACGTGAGCGGTTTGCCCGTCCTCCTCGAGGCGCAGGGGCCGCCGTACCAGGAATTCACGCGCCTCTCCATGAACACGGGCCTGCCGACGGTGCAGGGCTGGGAATACCACACGCAGCAGCGCGGCCACAGCCAGGCAGAGACCGACCGCCGCAAGGGGGAAGTCACGGCCGCGTACACCTCGGCAGACGAGGCGGCCATCAAGCGGATCCTCCACCGGTACCACGTCGCGCTCGTCGCCGTCGGGAATCTCGAGCGCCGAACGTACGCGGGCGGGAATCTCGCGCGATTCGAGTCGTGGACGGATCTCCTGACCCCCGTCTACCGGAATCCGGAGATCGTCCTTTTCGCGGTGACGGGCGTCTTCTCGCCCGGCGTCGCCGCGGCACCCGTGCGCGTCGAAGAGCTGCCTTCCTCTCCGCGTAAAGAGCAGGCTCCTCCGCCCGCCGACGCCCCCGGCCGCGTGCGTCAGCCCCGGGGGGCGGCATCGGACACGGCCGGGCGGGTCTGGGTCGCAGATTTCGGAAACCAGCGGGTGCAGCTCTTCGGGTCGGACGGCTCATCCCTGCTCGCGTTCGGGGCGCGCGGCAGCGGGCCCGGACAGTTCAACGACCCGTGCGGCATCGCGGTCGGCCCGTCCGGCCTCGTTTTCGTGGCCGACACGTGGAATGGCCGCGTGCAGGTCTTCAACGACAAGGGCAGCTGGCAGCGCGAATGGGGCGGCGATTTCTTCGGCCCGCGCGGCATCGCCGTGGACGCGGGCGGCGCCGTCTTCGTCGCGGACACGGGGAATGGACGCGTCGTGCGCTTCGACGGCTTCGGGCACAAGGAGGCCGAGTGGGGGACGGCGAAAGGCCCCGGCAAGCTGGCCGACCCACAGGGTCTCGCCGTCGGCAACGACGGGAGCGTCTACGTCGCCGACAACGGAAACGGCCGCGTCGCGATCTTCGACCGCAACGGAAGCTTCTTGCGCGCGTTCGAGGTCACCGGCTGGCGACGCGAAGTCCTCTCCGAGCCGTACCTCGCGCTCGACTCCAGAGGTTTCCTGTGGGTTTCCGTGCCGCTCGCGGGCGAAGTGCGCGCCTACACGAAAGAGGGCCGCCTCGTGACGACGCTGCGCGGGGTGGACCAGCCGGAAGGCCGAAGGTTCGAGAAGCCCTCGGGCCTCGCGCTCCTTCCCGGAAGACGCCTTTTCGTCGCGGACCTCGAGGGACGGTTCGTCATCGTCTCTCTGCCGAAGTGAATCTCGATCAGGAAATCCGGTCGGGCTTCGCGCCCGCCGGCTGGTTGCGCGGCCGCCATGCGCAGACGGTGTGGGGACGCCTCACGCGCTCGCAAAGGCAGGTGGCGATGCGCCGCGAGGCGCTGACCGCTCCGGACGGCGACACGCTTTTCGTGGACCATCTCGACGCGCCCGCCGCCCCGAACGCGCCGTTTCTGCTCGTGCTGCATGGTCTCGAGGGCAGCTCGAACTCCGTCTACGCGCAGGGGATTCTCGCGTTCGCCGCGCGCGCCGGTTTTCGCGCCGCCGTCCTCAACTTCCGGTTCTGCGCTCGGGATCCGGTCGACCTTCACCGCTGCATCCCGAACGAGCGGCCACGCCTCTACCACTCCGGCGAGACGTCCGACTTCGACTTCGTGGCCCGCATGCTCGCGGCACGGCTCGGTCGGCCACTTTTGGCCGTGGGCGTTTCGCTGGGCGGAAACGTGCTGCTGAAATGGCTCGGCGAGAACGCCGGCGATCCCACCGTGGCCGCCGCGGCGACGCTCTCGGTCCCCTACGACCTCGCGGAGGGTGACCGATACATGGCGTCTTTCCCGGCGAACCTCTACGTGCGAAGCTTCGTGAAGACGCTGACCGCGAAGGCCGAGAATCTCGCGCGGCGGTTTCCCGAGGCGGCCGAGAGGATCGACCTTTCGCGCGCACGCCGCGCCTTCACGTTTCGGGAGTTCGACGACGCGGCCACGGCACCTCTTCACGGCTTCACCGGCGCGGACGACTATTACGCGCACTCGAGCTCATTGCCTTTTCTCGCCCGTATCACCGTACCCACGCTCTGTATCTCGGCGCTCGACGACCCGTTCGTGCCGCCGGACTGCGTCGCGCGCGCGCGTGGCACGGCGTCGGCCGCGGTTTCCTTCGACGTGACGGAGCTCGGCGGCCACGTCGGCTTCGTCGGCGCCCACGGGTGGAAGCCGGTCTATTGGGCGGAGGAGCGCCTCGTGGATTTCCTCGCGCGACAGGCCCTCTCCGCGGCCTCGCGTTAGGATTCGTCAGCCACCGTGAGCGGAAAGACCGTCTTCGTGACAGGCGGGACCGGCTACGTCCTCGACGTTCCGGCGATCCCGGCCGCCTGATGCAGGCCGCCGATCTCAGGGCGGTCCCCGACGCCGAGAAGACGCAGTCCCCCGTCGACCTCTTCCTCATCATCGCGGGGGCGAACCTCGTCGCGACGACGCTCCAGACGGGCGCGAGCCTCGCGCCCGCCTTCGGCGTGAAGCAGGCGGCGTTCCTCGTCGCGGGAGGCGTCATCCTGGGGACCGGGCTCGTCGCAGCGCTCACGCCGCTCGGGCCACGGCTCGGCGTCCCGTCCGTCGTCGCCTGCCGGGCCGCGCTCGGCCTCCGCGGAGGTGCCCTCGTCTCCCTCATCCTCTACGTGACGAACTTCGCGTGGATCGCCGTGAACAACGTGATCGCGGCCTCCGCCTGCGCGCGCCTCTTCGGCGGGCCTTCGAGCGAGCGGTTCTGGGCGTTCGGCCTCGGCCTCCTCGCGACGGCCGTCGTCGCGGGCGGGCCGCGGGCGGTCGGCCACGCGGACCGTGTCGCCGTTCCCTTACTCCTCCTCGTCGGCGGCGTCCTGACGTTCGCGTGCCTGCGCCTCCCGGCCTCGGTGTCCGCCGCACCCGGCAACGGCTCGATGACCGCCGTCCGCGGCCTCGACGTCGTGATCGGCTACCAGGTCTCGTGGCTCCTCATCTTCGGCGACTACCCGCGCTACACGCGCTCCCCCGGGAAAGCGGCTGCCGCCGTCTTCCTGGGGCTCGCGCTCACGAGTCTTTGGTTCCTCCCACTCGGCTTCGTCGCGGCGCGCGCCGCAGGCTCGACGAACCCGGGCGCGATGCTCGCAGCCGCGGGGATCGGCGGCCTCGGCGCCGTCCTCCTCGCCCTCGCGACGCTCACGACGAACTTCGTGAACATCTACATGTCGGCGCTCGCCTGGAAGAGCCTCGTCCCGGCGGCGCGCGACCGCGCGTCCGTGTGGACGATCGGCGTCGTCGGCGCGGCGCTCTCCCTCTTCTCCGGCTGGCTCGAGCGCTACGCGGACTTCATGCTCCTCCTGGGCGGCCTGCTCGTGCCCGTCGGCGGCGTCCTCCTCGCGCGCTTCTTCCTCGTGCGCCGGCCCGTCGATGTCGCGGACCTCTACGCCGTAGACGGACCCGCGAGCCGCCATGGTGGCTTCGCGATTCCGGGAATGTGCGGCTGGGTTGCCGGCGCGGCCGCCTACTTCCTCGCGGGGTCGATGGGTGGGACGTTGCCTTCGCTCGTGACGGCCCTGCTCGTGACCTGGGGGCTCGAGCGCGCGCTTTCCCGGCCCGCGTAGAAAATGGCGGCGTGAGCCCCGACGCGGCGCCTCGCCGCATCCTCCACCTCGACATGGATGCCTTCTACGCGTCCGTGGAGCAGCGCGACGATCCCACGCTGCGCGGCAGGCCCGTGGCCGTGGGCGGAGACCCGAAAGGGCGCGGCGTCGTCGCCGCCGCGAGCTACGAGGCCCGGAGGTTCGGCGTCCGCTCGGCCATGCCCATGGCGCGCGCCGTGCGCCTCTGCCCGGGCCTCGCGATCGTGCGGCCCGACTTCAGGCGCTATTCCGCCGTCTCGAGGCAGATCTTCGACCTCTACCGAGCCGTCACGCCGCTCGTGGAGCCGCTCTCCCTCGACGAGGCGTACCTCGACGTGACCGAAAACGCCTGGAACGAGCCTCTCGGCGTGAACGTGGCGAGGCGCCTCAAGGTGAACGTCGTGGAAGCCACATCTCTCACCGTATCGGCCGGCGTCGCGCCGAACAAGTTCCTCGCGAAGATCGCCTCCGGCTGGAAGAAGCCCGACGGCCTCACGGTGATCGCGCCGGAGCGCGTCGAGCGTTTCCTCGAGAAGCTACCCGTCGAGGCGCTCTGGGGCGTCGGGCCGAAGACGGCGGAAAAGCTTCTCGCGCTCGGCTGCGCGCGCCTCGTGGACGTGAGGCACGTTCCCCTGGACGCGCTGCGGCGCGCCGTCGGAAGCTGGGCCGATTCCCTCGTCCGCCTCGCGCACGGCGAGGATGGCCGACGCGTCGTGCCCGACCAGCGGGCGAAATCCTGCAGCACGGAGGACACGTACGCCGAGGACCTGACGGACGTCGAGACGATGCGGAGAAAGGTCGAGGCCATGGCGCGCCACGACGCGGCGTGGCTCGAGAAAAGGGGCCTTTACGCGCGGACGGTCGTCCTGAAGGTGCGCTACGGGGACTTCACGACCGTCACCAGGAGCGAGACCCGGCGCCCCACGCGTGACGCGGACGAGCTCGCGAAGCGGGCCTCCACCCTCCTCTCTCGGACCGAAGCCGCAACGCGCCCCGTGCGGCTCCTCGGCGTCGGGGTGCACGGCCTGATGACGCCCGAGGAGTTGGCGGTGGCGGCGCCGCCCGACCCGCAGCTTCCTCTCCTCGCCGAAGACTGAGGCTCAGCGCGCGCCGAGCTCCTTCCTGAGCGTCTCCTCGTGAAACCCCACGAGGAGGCGGCGCCCGATCCTCACCATCGGCGCCCGGAAATTACCCGTTGGACCGCGGAGATCGTCGAGCGTCGCCTGGCGCACCGGGAGGGTCCGCGCGGACTTGCCCTTCACGACGACGATTTCGTCGACCTCCTTCAGGAGGGCGCGCACGTCCTTCTCCGAGAGGGGGTCCGATTTGGAGAGGCGCGTCGCAGCAATGCGGGCCTTCGTGACGTCCAGCACCTCCCGGGTGCGGCCGCAGCTCGTTCAACCGTTGCGGTGGTAGTAGAAATCGACGTTTCGCATGAGGGCGGAGTCTAGCGAAAGGCCGGAGCTCAGCGGAGGGTCGCGAGGATCGCGTCCGCTGCCTCGCGCCCGAGGCGGATCGCGTAGTTCTGGCCGCGGTCCTCCGGGTACGTCTGCGCCATGCACGCGGACCACAGCCCGGGGACGGGCGTCTGAAGCGGCGGGAGGAGCTTCGAGTAGTGCGGCACGATGATGGGCTGCGCGTACTCGGCGCGCCCGATCTGCTTCGCGAGGATCCAGCTCTCGTCGAACGAGGGATTCACGACCCTGAGCGCGGGCAAGTATTCGGCCCACAGCTCCTCGTCGCGCCTCTTCCACTTCGGGTCGTCGGGCAGGACGTAGTTCGAGAGGTACACGACATGCCGCCCGCCGTAGTCCGCCGGGGAAAGGAAATTCGTGTGCTCGATGACGCCGCCGAACGGCATCGCGTCGTCCCCCACGTTGAGCCAGTAATACGGCGAGAGGGGACGGTCGAGCTCGAGGATCGGGCACAAGGCGTGGCAGTACGAGATCGCGCTCCACTTTTTGCGGGTCTCTTCCGGGAGATCCGGCGCGAGCCTCAGCAGCTCGGGGATCGCAACCGTCGAGAGGACGAGGTCGAACGCCTCCGTGCCGCCCGCGAACGTCACGTCGAAGCCCCCGGCGCCGCGTTTCACGATCCGGACCGGGCGCGACGTGCGCACGTCGCCGCCGCGCTCCTTCACGCGTTGGAGAACGGCCGCAACGCCGCGCCCGAACGAGCCCTTCAGGTAGCCGAGGCGCTCGCCGAGGCCCGTCTCGTCCCGTGAGCGTGTCCGAAGAGCGATCTTCCCCCACAGCCACACCAACCCTACGTCTTCCGCGCGGCGCCCGTACTTCTGGCGGAGAAGCGGCCCCCACACGGCGTCGAGCGCGCGGCCGTAGCCGTTGCGCCGCATCCAGCCCATGGCCGTCTCGCCCTCGAGCCGCTTCCAGTCGGAGCTCTGGCGCAGCTTCAGCGTCGAGAGAACGAACTGAAGTCTGCCGACGAGCCCGAGCGGCTTGAACCGAAGGAGCGAGGCTGGCGTGCCGAAGTCGTAGAGCCTGCCGCCCGAGAGAAAGCCCATGCGCGACTTCAGCCAGAGGAGGTCCTTCTCGAGATCGAACTCCTTCGCGAACGAGACGTAGTCGATGTCACTCGTGAACAGGTGGTGGTAGTACCGCTCGAGAGGCGTCCCTCCCACGGTCACGATGCCCACGAGGCCACCGGCTTCGGGATATTTCTCGAAGAGCGTGACGGGGACGCCCGCCCCGAGCAGGCGATCCGCCGCGACGAGGCCGGCGAGACCGCCGCCGATCACGGCCACGCGGGGCGAATCGGCCATCATCCCACCGAGTGTAAGCCGGTGCGGGAAAGGGCGTTGTGCTACCTTGAAACCATTCCGTGACGGTCCCGACGGCGCTTCTCTTCGCCTTCGTCCTCCTCCTGGCCGGTGCGTCGGGCGCCGCCGTGCTCGCCCGCCTTTTCCGCGGCGACGAGGCGGACCTGGATTCCCGCGCGGACGCCGTACTCGCCTTCGCCGTTCCCGTTGGCCTCGTGCTGGCAGCCATGCCCGGCTGGCTCCTGTCGTCGTTCTTCTACGTCCCGATCGTCCGGCTCGCGCTGCCGCTGGCGTTCCTCGCTCTCACCGGGGGTCTTCTCTGGGGCGGCGCCGATCTTCCTGCGGTCCTTCCTCGAACGCGCGCGCGGCTCGTGCCCATCGCGATCTTCTTCGGCGTCTTCCTGTTCTTCCTGTGGATCCGGTGGGCGAATTTCGCAGAGATCCGCCAGACCGAAAAGCCGATGGATTTCGCCGTTCTGTCGGGTCTCATGACGACCACGCGCCTGCCGTTTCCCGATCCCTGGCTCTCCGGCGAGCGCTTTCCCTACTATCACTTCGGGACGTACCTCTTCGCGCTTCCCGCGCGCGCGGCACGCGTGCCGTCGGAGTACGCATACAACCTCGTCGCGGCGCTCCTGCCGGCCCTCGCGGCGGTCGCGGGCTTCGGCGCGATCCGCGCGCGGCGGGGCGGCACGGCCATCGCGGTCTTCGGCGGACTCCTTCTCGTGCTCGGCGGGACGTTCGACGGGGCCCGGCAGTTCCTTTCGGGAAAACCGCTCGTCGACCTCGACTGGTGGGTGTCGTCGCGGCGCGTCGACAACCCGAACACGATCACCGAGTGGCCGCTCTTCACGTTCCGCCTCGGGGATCTCCACCCGCACGCCGTCACGTTCCCGTTTCTCGTGACGCTTCTCGGCCTCGCGGGCCGCATCGGGCGCGTATCCGGAACTCTGCTCGACGGCCTGCTTCTCGCGGCCGTCGTCTCGGCGAACCCGTGGGACCTTCCCGCCTCGCTCCTCATCCTGGGCGCCGGGAACCTCGCCGAGCGCGACTTCAGGCCCGCGGTCGTCCGGAGTCTCGTGACGCTCCTTCCCGCGGCCCTCTTTCTCCTGCCGTTCGCGCGCTCCCCGCGTCCCGCCTTCAACGGGCTTTCGTGGTGGAAGGAAGGCACGGGCGCCGCGGACGCATTTCTTCACTTCGGCGTCCTCGCCGTGATTCCGGCGCTTGCGCTCGGGATCGCCCTCGTGCGCAGCCAGACGCGCGCCGACCGGTCGCTCGTGGCGGCGTGCGCGTTTCCGGCGCTCGCGCTCGCGCTCGTCGTCCTCACGAAAAAGCCCGTTTTCTCGCTCGCGGCCGGGTTCGCCGCGGGTGTCGCCTGGCTGCTCCTTCGGGAGACGGGACCGGGGGAGCCGGAGCGGCCCGCCGGCGCGCTGAGGGCCGGCCTCCTCCTGGCCGCTTCGGGCGCGGTCCTCGCGGCCGTGCCCGACGTCGTCCTCGTGTCCGATTCCTACGGAGCGTCGATGCGCCGCATGAACACGGTCTTCAAGTGCTTCATGGGCGCATGGCCGCTCCTCGCGCTGGGCGGGGCGCTTCTCCTCCCGCTCGCGCTCGCCTCGCGCCACGCGCGGGTTTTCATCCGCGTCGCCGTCGTGGCCGCGCTCGTCGCCGCCCTCGCGCATCCGCTCTCGGCAATTTGGTTTCGCGCAAAGTGGAACGGGCCTCTCGACGGGCTCGACGGCCTGCGCTGGATGGCGCGGGAGGCGCCGGGCGATCGCGAGTCCGTTTTCTGGCTGCGAACGCATGCCGTGGAGGGCGCCGTCCTCGCGGAAGCCACGGGCAACGCGTACAGCGACTACGGGCGCATCGGCGCCGCCTCGGGACTGCCTATCGTCCTCGGGTGGGAGAACCACGAGGGCCTCTGGCGAGGCGGCGGCTCCGTCGCCGAGACCTCGGCCCGCAAGCGCGACCTCAAGCTGATCTACACGTCCGAGGAGTTCGAGGGGGTTCTCAAGCTTCTGCACCAATACCAGGTGCGCTACGTCTTCGTCGGCGCGCTCGAGAAACGCGACTTCGGCCCGAACGCGTTCCCGATGCGTGCGAACTTCCGACGCGCCTTCGCAAGCGGCGATGCCGCGATCTTCGAGATTCTGAAATGAGTAGCGCCGCGCCGTCCTCCGCTTGGGAAACGCCTTTCTCGGACTTCGAGAAGAAGGCCTGGATCGCGCTCCTCGCGCTCTCGGCCTTTCTTCATCTCGTCCAGCTCGGGACGCACGCCTTCCACCACGACGAGTCGATCCACGCGTGGGCCGCGCTCCACCTCCTGAGGGACGGCACGTACAAGTACGACCCCGTCTACCACGGGCCGGTCCAGTACTACGCGGTCGCGATCGCGTTCAAGGTCGCCGGTCTCGTGACCTCCGGGCACGGCGACTCGGACTTCACGGCGCGCCTTCCGGCCGCGCTCGCCGGCATCGCCCTGTCCGCGATGGCGCTCCTCCTGAGAAGCCGCTTCGGCCGCAGAACGGCGTTCGCCGCCGGCGCGCTCGCGGCGTTCTCGCCGAACTTTCTCTACTACACCCGCTTCTGTCGCGACGACGTCTGGAGCCTTCTCGGCACGGCAGGCCTCTTCCTGTGGCTGGACCGGTATCTGCAGAAGGGGCGCCTCCGCGATCTCTGCTACGCCGCACTGTCGGCCTCCGTCGCCTTCGCCTCGAAGGAAAACTTCTACGTCCTCCTCGCGCTCATGGTGCCCTCGGTCGCGGCCGCCTGGATGGAGCCGGGGCGCGGTTTCGACGTGTGGAACCGGCTGCGCCGCCTCATCGACTGGCTCGAGGCGCACGCCGTCCCCCTCGTCGGCGCCCTCCTGCTCTTTTTCTGCGTGTCTGAAGTCCTATACACGGTCTTCCTCGTCCATCCCGAGTCTGGCAATCCCGTTTTCGACGCGATCTCCTACTGGTGGGGGCAGCACAAGATGGAGCGCGTCGGCGGCCCCAGGACGTTCTACCTGCCGCGCCTTCTGCAATATGAATTCGCGGTCATCCTGCCGGCGCTCGCGCTCATCGCCACCCGTTGGTCGCGCTTCACATATGCCGAGCGATTCCTCACGGGTTGGGCGCTCTCTTCGGTCGCGATGTACGCCTGGCTGGGCGAGAAGGCCGGCTGGCTCATCGTCCATCAGGTGCTTCCTTTCATTCCGCTCGCCGGCGCCGCGTGGGCGCTCCTCGCCGAGAAAAGCGCGCGCTGGCGCCTCGCCGGCGCGGCGATGGCGGCCGCGTCGCTCCTCACCGCGGTGACCTTCTCCTTCGTCTACCCGGTCCTCACGCCGAATTCGCGCAAGGCCGAGTCCACGATCCAGGTCCAGACTTGTCCCGAGATGCTGGGACTCGTGGACGAGATCCTCGCGTACGGAAAGGTCGGCGAGGTGCCGGCGGCCATCATTTCGGGCGAGGCGGGCTGGCCGATGAGCTGGTACGTGCGTAACGCGCCCGTGAACTGGCAGGCGCCCACGGGTGATCTCCGCCCGCCGATCGTCCTGTGCGACGAGGGCGAGGCCGACAAGCAGGCCGAGATCCTCGGGCCGGCTTACAAGCGCGACCGCGTGCCGTTCCGGGCCTGGTGGATTCCCGACACCTCCGTTTCGCCGCTCAGGCCGAACCTCAGGCAGCTCCTTCTCTACGTCTTCACGCTCGAGACCTGGGACCGCGCCGACGGCAACAACCCCATCGGCGCGGTCTGGGTGACGGTCTTCCGCCGGACCTCGGCGGCGAACCAGCCTGCCACGCCGTCTTCGCCCGCGCCCTCCGCCGCAGCGGCCGCAGCGCCCGGGAGCACGTCGTGAACCGCCCCGAGATCTCGGTCGCGCTGCCCGTTTTCAACGAGGCCGACAACCTCGACGAGCTGAACGAGCGCCTCACGCGCGTCCTCACCGCCACGGGCCGCACCTGGGAGATCGTGTACGTGGACGACGGCAGCGCGGACGCATCCTTCGAAAAGATGGCGGTCTTCGCCCGCAAGGACCCGCGCCTGAGGGCGCTCCGGTTCTCGCGCAACTTCGGCCACCAGATGGCGCTCACCGCGGGCGTCGACGCGGCGCGCGGCCGGATCGTGGCCGTGATGGACGCGGATCTGCAGGACCCGCCCGAGCTTCTCTCCGAGATGCTGAAGAAGATCGACGAAGGATACGAAGTCGTCTATGCGCAGCGGACGAAACGAGAAGGCGAGAGCGCGTTCAAGCTCTGGACGGCGCACGTCTTCTACCGGCTCCTCCAGCGCTGGACGAACGTGGAAATCCCGGTGGACGTCGGCGACTTCCGCCTCATGGGCCCGCGCGCCGTAGCGGCGTTCCGGCGCCTGCGCGAACGACACCGGTTCATCCGCGGCATGACGGCATGGGTCGGCTTCCCTCAGGTGGGCGTTCCGTACGTGCGGCCGCCGCGCACGCGCGGGGAGACGAAGTTCCCGCTGCGCAAGATGCTGCGTTTCGCGCTCGACGGACTCACGTCGTTCAGCCACGTGCCGCTCCAGCTCGCGACGTGGCTCGGCTTTCTCGTCTCGGCCTTCGCGTTTCTCTACATCCTCGTCGTCCTCACTCTCTGGATTTTGAAGATCAACGTGCCCGGATGGACGACGCTCATGGTCTTCGTCCTGCTCCTGGGCGGCGTGCAGCTCACGGTCATCGGCGTCCTCGGGGAGTACCTCGGCCGGATCTACGACGAGGTGAAGGGCCGGCCGCTCTATCTCGTCGCGGAGGAAGTGGGGGGAGAGGAGCCCGGACCAGACCCTGCGCCGGTTTGAACAAGGAGCGTTACGGGAATTGAGGGGAAGAGCCTTTTCTTTCCGGCCGGCGTAACCTGTTCCGGAATGAAGTCCGGGTACTTCCACCGCGCGATCGGAGATCTGAGGAAGCGGCTCACGGCCGCCGTGCCGCACGACGTCCTGAGGACGCTGCATCAGAAAAGCCCCACGCGCCATTTCGCGGTCGCCCTCCGCCAGCTCGTCCTCTTCGCCTCCGCGCTCGCGCTCGGCTGGCATTTCGAGAGCCTCTGGGTGCGCGTGCCGTGCGCGCTCGTCCTCGGCTTCGTCGTCTTCGACGGAACGGTCCTCCTTCACGAGGTCGTCCACAAGGCCGTCTTCGACGGCGACCGACCGCGCGCCTATCGCCTCCTCGGCCTCGTCTACGCGCTTCCCTCCGGGATCTCGCCGGCGCAGTTCACGCGCTGGCACCTCGATCACCATGCCGAGCTCGGCTCGACCACGGACGACCCGAAGCGCGCGCACCTCTCGCCGAAGAGGAACGTGCGGTGGCTCAAGCTCCTTTACGCGACCCCGGTGCTCTTCCCGATCTACTTCCGCGCTGCACGGGTGGAGACCGCCACGTATCCCGAGACGCTCCAGCGGAGAATCCGCGGCGAGCGCCTCGCGGCCATCGGCCTGCACCTTCTGGCGGCGTCGGCGATCGGCTTTTTCGGCGGGGCCTCGCGCCTCCTGTGGCTTTATGCGGTGCCCGTGTTCTTCGTCTTCCCTCCCGCGTTCGCCCTCAACCGCCTCGGGCAGCATTACGACATCGTGCCCGGCGAGCCCGCGAAATGGGGCACCCGGATGGCGCGCTCGCCGTTCTGGGAGTTCGTCTATCTCTGGTCGCACCTGCACCTCGAGCACCACTACTTCCCCGCCGTGCCTTTCTACCGCCTGCCTGCGCTGAGTACCGCGCTCGAGCCCTTTTTCAGAGAGGAGGGCATTCCGGCGCGCACGTATCGCGAGCTCCTCAAGGGATGGATCGTCGAAAACCGCGCGCCGCACTCGGACTGGCACGCGCACGCGTCTCCCGGCACCCCCGACGCCCCCGCGACCGCCGCACATCCGGCCGCGTAGCGCCCCGCCTCTGGCGCGGCCTTTTTCCGGTAATCTCCGCCCGATGGCGACGGAAATCGCGCCGCCGAAAGCGGACTCGTATGAAGGGCTTTCGCGCGAGGATCTTCTCCGGGTGTACCGGAACATGGTCACGTCCCGCCGGATCGACGACAAGGAGATCCAGCTCAAGCGCCAGAACAGGATCTACTTCCAGATCAGCGGCGCGGGGCACGAGGCGGTCCAGACGGCGATCGCGCTCCACATGCGGAAGGGGTCGGACTGGCTCTTTCCGTACTACCGCGACCGCGCGATCTGCCTCGGCCTCGGGGTGACGCCTCGGGACATGCTCCTGCAGGCCTTCGGCGCCGCGGACGACCCGGCGTCCAAGGGGCGGCAGATGCCCTCGCACTGGGGCGCGGCCGCGCTGCGCATCTTCACGACCTCGTCGCCCACGAGCACCGAATGCCTGCCCGGCGTCGGAGCGGCGGAGGCCGGCCGCTATCTCCTGCGTGAGGAGGCGTCCGGCCTCGCCGGCGCGATCGCGCAGGCGGCGGCGGACGAAGTCGTCGTGGTCACGATCGGAGAGGGCTCCACCTCGGAGGGCGAGTTCTGGGAGGCGCTGAACTCGGCGTGCACGCTGAAGCTCCCCGTCGTCTTCGTCGTGGAGGACAACGGCTACGCGATCTCGGTGCCCGTCGAGGTGAACACGCCCGGGGGCTCCATCTCGAAGCTCGTGCGGTCGTATCCCGGCCTCTTCGTCGCCGAGACCGACGGCTGCGACTTTCTGGCCTCGTACGACGCACTGAGGTACGCATTCGCCTACGCGCGCGACCGGAAGGGGCCGTCCCTCGTCCATGCGCACGTCATCCGCTCCTACTCGCACTCGCTCTCCGACGACGAGAAGCTCTACCGGTCCGAGGCGGAACGCAAGAAGGACCGGGATCGCGACCCGCTCGAGTTGTTCGCGGCTTTTCTCGAGCAGGCGGGGATCGCCACGGCCGACGACCTCGCGAAGCTGCGTGAGGACGTGGGCGCCGAAGTGAACGCCGCTGCGGACGCCGCTGCCGCACGGCCCCAGCCCGCGCCCGAGACCGTCCAGGCGCACATCTATTCGCCAGACGTGGACCCGGCCTCGGCCGCCTTCGACACGGAAGAGGCGCCCGCCTTCGCGGGAGAACCGACGACGATGGTCGATCTCATCAATGCCGCGCTCCGCGACGAGATGGCCCGCGACTCGCGCATCGCGATCTGGGGCGAGGACGTGGCGGACGCGAGCCGCGCCGACGCGCTCGGCGAGTGCAAGGGCAAGGGCGGCGTCTTCAAGGTGACGGCCGGCCTCCAGAAAGCTTTCGGGCCCGCGCGCGTCTTCAACTCCCCGCTTGCCGAGGCGGGCATCGTGGGGCGCGCCCTCGGCTGGGCCGCGCGCGGGCTGAAGCCCGTCGTCGAGATCCAGTTCTTCGACTACATCTGGCCCGCAATGCTGCAGATCCGCGACGAGCTCGCCACGACTCGCTGGCGCTCGGGCGGAGCGTTCCGCGCCCCGGTCGTCATCCGGGTCGCGATCGGCGGCTATCTCACCGGCGGCGGCCCGTACCACTCGCAGTCTGGCGAGGTGACGTTCGCACACATTCCGGGCCTGCGCGTCGTCATGCCCTCGAATGCCCTCGACGCGAACGGCCTCCTCCGTACCGCGATCCGCTGCGACGACCCTGTGCTCTTCCTCGAGCACAAGCACCTGTACCGTCAGACGCACAACAAGGGCCGCTATCCGGGGCCGGATTTCATGATCCCGTTCGGCAAGGCGCGCACCGTGCGGCCCGGGACGGATGTCACGATCGTGACGTACGGCGCCACGGTTTTCCGCAGCGCGGTCGCCGCGGCCCGGCTCTCGGAGGAGGACGGCCGCGAGGCGGAGATCCTCGACCTGCGCTCGCTCGCGCCCTATGACTTCACGGCCGTGGCCGAAAGCGTGAAGCGGACGAACCGGCTTCTCGTCGTGCACGAGGACTGGCAGACGCACGGGTTCGGCGCCGAGATCGCCGCGCGCGCCGCCGACGAGCTCTTCGCGTGGCTGGATGCGCCCGTGCGCCGCGTCGCCGCGGTGGACGCGTTCTGCGGCTACGCGCCGCAGCTCGAGGAGGCCACGCTCCCGCAGAGCGGCGACATCCTCGCGGCCCTCCGCTCGCTCCTCGCGTACTGAGTGGCCCCACTCACCCTTCCAAGAAAATTGCTACCGTCCGGTCTGCGATGAGTTCGCGGCGACTACTTCTGCGTGCCCTCCTGGCACTACTCGCCTTTTCTCTCTGCTTCCTCTTCGGCGCGGTCGCCGTGGATCCGCTTCCCGTTTACCGCTCGATTCAGGAGGCGCGCCTGGATTTCGCCGGCGCGCGGCGCGAGGTCTTCGCGGCCGACGATGGAACGACCCTCTCGGCGTTCGTCCTCGGACCGCTCTCGGCCGAGCGGCCGGTCATTCTGCTGCACGGTCTCGGCGCCGACGCGACTTACTGGACGGACACCGCGCGCTTTCTCGCCCGGCGCGGCCGCACCGTGATCCTGCCCGACGCGCCCGGCTCCGGCCGGAGCGACCCGCCCAGGGATTTGGCGGGCTATGGCCTCACGGGCCGCGTCGCGGCGTTGGATGCGCTCGCGCGCGCGCTCGCGCTCGAAAAGGTCGATCTCGTCGGCCACTCCCTCGGCGGCTGGACGGTGGGCTGGTACGCGCTGAAGTTCCCCTGGAAGGCGGGCCGGCTCGTCCTCGTGGACGCGGCGGGCCTCTCCCTTCCGGCTGACGCTGAAGCCGAGCGCACACGCGTCCTGCCCACGGACCGCGCGGGAGCCCGCCGCATTTTCGACCTTCTTTTCTTCCGCAAGCCCGCGCCCTCGGCGGGTTTCGTTCTCGATGCGTTCGGCCGGAACTACGGCGGAGGGACAGCAGCAGCCACGGTCGCCCGCCTCACCGAGGCCGACGGCCTTTTCGAGCACCTCGGCGAGCTGCCGGAAGGAACGACCCTGATCTGGGGAGAACGCGAGACTCTGTTTCCGCTCCCCATCGCCCGTGAGGCGGCCGCGAGGATGCGCGCCGCGCGCCTCTTCGTCCTCGGCGGCGCGGGACACGACGGACCGCTCGAGACGCCCGCCGCGTTTTACGAGGCGCTCGTGCGCGCTCTGGCGCTTTGATCCTTACGGCGGGTCCAGGTCTCCCATCGGGAGGGCGAAACCATCCGGCGCCACGACGAGGAGGCCGGCCGAGGACCGGCGCCGTTCTGCGGCGAGGAGATGCCGGCCCTTCGCGAGGCGCAGACCGACGTGACCCCCGGCGTTCCCGTCGAAGAGCACGCGGCCGTCGAAAGCGACCCGCATTCCGCCTCGCGTGGCAAAGACGTAGAGGCCGTCCTCGGGCGCGAAGAAGTTTCCGCCCGGCGCGGACACCCTGGCAGACCCGTCGAGAGCGCGCTCGGCCGTGACCGCGGCCGCCTCATGCGGGATCCGGTAG
>OBLT010000515.1_pt1 | contig 25045 bp, 11 predicted proteins | sample 1518721 | NCBI WGS metagenome assembly OBLT01 (sample SAMEA3539307, study PRJEB22396) | soil metagenome | biome: tundra; feature: field; material: soil | place: USA | collected 2010-05 | depth 0.15 m | reverse complement strand
GCTTGTACGCGCCGTATTGGAAGGACGACGCGCGCGGCGTGATTGCCGGCTTGACGCGCTACGTGAACAAAGGGCACATTGCCCGCGCCGTGCTCGAGGCCACCGCGTTCCAGGTGCGCGAAGTGGTCGATGCCATGGCCAAGGACTCCGGCATTACGCTCGACGTGCTGCGCACTGATGGTGGAATGGTGATGAACGATCTGCTGATGCAATTCCAGGCGGACATTTTGGCGAAGCCGGTAGTGCGTCCCACGGTGAAGGAGACCACTGCTCTTGGCGCAGCCTATGCCGCCGGACTGGCAGTCGGCTTCTTCCAGGGTACCGACGAACTCGCCGCCAACTGGGCCGTCGATCAACGGTGGGAACCGAAGATGGAGGAAGAATCTCGCGCGCGGCTTTATCGTTTTTGGAAAAAGGCGGTGACGCGTTCGTTCGACTGGGTGGAATCGCGGTAGGTGGAGGGACGGGCTTTTCGCTCGCCCATCCGGACTTGGGCAGAGTCGTGAGCACGGCGGCCGGGCGGGGACGCCCGGCTCTCCATCGGGAGAATTGAGGAAGGAACTTAACACGATGCATGGGCCATTTCTAGGCGAATTCATGGGTACGCTGGTGCTGATCTTGCTGGGCGACGGCGTCGTCGCCAATGTTCTCCTGAAGAAATCGAAAGGCGAAAACTCCGGCTGGATCGTCATCGCAACGGGATGGGGAATGGCCGTGGTCGCGGGCATCTTTACAGCCATCGCGTTCGGCAGCCCGGGTGCCCAAATTAATCCGGCGATTACTTTGACCGTCGCCCTGCTAACGGGAAACTGGTCGAGCGTCGTCCTTTTCTGGAGCGCGCAAATCCTGGGAGCTTTCGCCGGCGCCAGTCTGGTCTGGATGACCTACCTCGCGCACTGGAAAGTGACGCCCGACGCGGACGCGAAGTTGGCGATCTTTTGCACCGCACCGGCCATCCGCAACCTTCCTGCAAATCTGTTGACGGAAATTATTGCCACCACCTGCCTGATCGTTGTCGGCTTCAGTTTTGGGAGCAAGGCCGTGTCCTCTACCGGACTTCCGGCGGGATTCGGCCCGTGGTTGTGGGGCGTGCTGGTGTGGGCGCTGGGCCTGAGTCTCGGCGGACCGACCGGATACGCGATGAACCCCGCGCGCGACTTGGGTCCGCCCCTGGCCCACGCCACCCTGCCGATCAGCGGCAAGGGGAATTCAGATTGGGGATACGCGCTGGTGCCGATCATCGGGCCGTTGATCGCGGGCGGCATCGGCGCTGCAATTATCAAGCTCATACAGTGACATGTGATGGAAAAACGGGCGTCTCGACCGTCTTGCCGGTGGGGGACGCCCGGCACTCCACTGCAAAAAGTGCAGCTATGAATCGAACCGACATGTGGCGCCGCATCGAAGCGCATCCGAAACCCTGGGACATGATTGTCGTGGGCGGCGGAGCGACTGGTGTTGGCGTCGCGATCGACGCGGCCGCACGCGGCTACGATGTGCTGCTGCTGGAGCAGAGCGACTTCGGTAAGGGCACTTCCAGCCGCAGCACCAAGCTGGCACACGGCGGCGTGCGTTATCTCGAGCAGGGCAATATCGGCCTCGTCATGGAAGCGCTCAAAGAGCGTGGACTGCTTCTGCAAAACGCGCCCCACCTGGTGCACGATCTCGCGTTCGTCGTGCCGAATTATGACTGGTGGGAGGCTCCGTTCTACGGTCTCGGCTTGAAGCTCTATCAGTTGCTATCCGGTAAGTACGGATTTGGAACCTCGCGCATTCTTTCCAGAGAAGAGACGCTCGAACATCTGCCGACACTCAAGACCGAAGGCCTGCGCGGCGGCGCAGTTTATTACGATGGACAATTCGACGACGCCCGGCTGCTCATCCACATGGTGGCCACCGCTTTCGAGCAGGGCGCCACGTTGCTGAACTATGCCGAAGTCACGGGACTGACGAAGGACGCGCAGGGATTTGTGGACGGCGTCAGCGCGCGTGACGTAGAAACCGGCAACGAATTTCGCGCCGCCGCCAAAGTTGTAGTCAACGCCACCGGCGCTTTCAGCGACCTGCTTCGAATTAAGGCAGAGCCGTCCGCGGCGCCCATGATCGTCCCCAGCCAGGGCATTCATCTGGTCTTCGCAGCGAGCTTCCTGCAGGGGGAAAGCGCGGTCATGGTTCCCCACACCAGCGATGGCCGCGTATTATTCGCGATTCCGTGGCACGGCCACACGCTGGTCGGAACCACCGACACGCCCATTGCAGCCGCCACGCTTGAGCCCGTCGCCACGGAGCAGGAAATCGAATTCATCCTCGCAACCGCCGGACAATACTTGACGACGGCACCCACGCGCGACGATGTGTTGAGCGTATTCGCCGGCATCCGTCCGCTGGTCGGCGCTGCGGGCGCGGCCAGCGGCGTGGTCAGGACGGCGGCACTGTCGCGCGATCACGTCATCCACATCGATCGCTCCGGCTTGGTCACCATCTGCGGCGGAAAATGGACGACGTACCGGCATATGGCAGAGGATTGCGTCGATCAGGCGGCGACGCTGGCGCAGTTGCCGGAAAAGCCATGCGTGACGCACCACCTGCACATCCACGGCTTCCACGACGTTGCGAAAGAAGAAGCGGCGAAACAGTTCGGCTCGCTGGCGGTCTATGGTTCGGATGCGCACGAGATTCGCAAGCTCATCGAGACGGACGCTGGGCTCGGAGAACCGCTGCATGCGGCGCTCCCCTACCTGAGAGCGGAGGTGATTTGGGCGGCGCGGCACGAAATGGCCCGCACCGTGGAAGACACGCTCGCCAGGCGCACACGTGCGCTCTTCTTGAATGCGCGCGCGGCCCTCGCCATGGCGCCCGCCGTCGCGGACTTGATGGCTTCAGAACTGGGTTGGGACGAGCTCACCCGGACGAAACAGTTGGCTGCTTTTCGCGACGTTGCTTCGAACTACGTGCTTCATTCTTGAATCGTTGGTCCGATTCTGGCCATGGTTCACGGCTTTGAACCGGGAACACCAACGCCTCCAGAGCGGTGATTACTTCGTCACCTCCGCGATGAAGACTCCGAAGGGTTCCAGCTTCACTTCGGTGTTTTTTGCGGAGGAATGCGGTGTCGCCACCAGGCTCTTCAATTTGGCGGAGGCAAAACCCTTGTCGGCGAGGTTGAAGGTTGCCTTCTGGGGCGAGGCTGACATGTTCAGCGCCACCAGTACGGCCTTTCCCTTGTAGCTGCGGAGATAAGACATGACATTGGCATCGCCTTCGTTCAGTGCCGTGTAGCTACCTTCGAGCAGCGCCTCATTGCTGTGGCGCAGGGCCAGGACTTTCTTGTACAGGTTCAACACCGAATTGGGATCGTTCAATTCGGTGGCGACATTGTGGGTCTTGTAACTCGGCGGCACGGGAAGCCATGGGTTGGCCGTGCTGAATCCCGCATTCTTTTCCGTGTTCCACTGCATGGGTGTACGCTCGCCATCGCGTCCAATCTCTTGCGGCCAGCCGGTGCGGCCAATCGGGTCCTTCACGTCTTCTTTGCGCTTCGGATCGTTATTCTCCATGCCCAGCTCTTCGCCGTAATACATGATCGCCGAACCGCGCAGAGTGAGGTAAAAGGCGCCCATGAGCTTGGCAATGGCGTCGTTATTCTTGCCGTCGCCGTAGCGGTTGTAAGAGCGGACGATATCGTGATTGCTGATTACAAATACCGGCCAACCGCCGGCCGCATCGACCTGCGCAACCTGGCGGCGGAATTCCGGCGGAGAGAGTTGGTTCACGGTCGTGAACATGAAGTCCATGGGCATCTGTAGCTCGTTGCCCTTGTCTCCGTAGTACTGCTTAAGCTCGTTGATATCGGAGGTCCAGGTCTCGCCGATCAGCACGGCGCCGGACTCGTCGGCGACTTTGCGCAACTTCTGCAAGACGTCATGCACCTCCGGGAACTTGTCGTTGTACTTGTTCTCCAGGTTCGGATCACCCTGCTTGTTGGTGCCGGGCAGCACCGGATTATCGTGCAGGTCCGGATCTTCAAACATCGTATCCACTGCATCCAAGCGGAAACCGGCAACGCCGCGCTTGTACCACCAGCGGGTGGTATCGAGCATGGCCTTCTCGACGGCGGGATTTCGCCAGTTCAGATCGGGCTGCTCGGCATAGAAAAAATGATAGTAGTACTGGCCGGTGGCGGGGTCGAGCTTCCACGCGGAGCCGCCAAAAATTGAAATCCAGTTGTTTGGCGGCTGTCCCGGCCCCTTGCCGTCGCGCCAGATATACCAGTCGCGATGCGCTGCCGTCTTCGACGACCTGGAATCGACAAACCACGCGTGCTTGTCGGAACTGTGGTTCACGACGAAATCAAGAACGATGCTGACCTTGTGTTTCTTTCCTTCGGCCACCATGTGGTCGAAATCGTCCAGCGTCCCGTACATGGGATCGATGTTCTCGTAGTCGGAGACGTCGTAACCGAAGTCCACCTGCGGCGATGGAAAACACGGGCTGATCCAGATGGAATCGACGCCCAGGTCGTGCAGGTAGCCCATCTTCGAGGTAATGCCTTTCAGATCGCCAATGCCGTCATTGTTGCTGTCGGCGTAGCTGCGGGGATAGATCTCGTAGAAAACAGCGTGCTGCCACCACTGGTGGCCTTCGGCGTCGGTCGATTTCGTTTGGGCGACGACCGGGAGTGAGCAGCAGAGGACCAGCAGGAACGAAAGAATCGGAAAGAACCGCTTCGTCATAAAAATATGTCTCCTTCAAAAGCTCAACACGTCAAATCACAAGACTCGATTCCTCATCTTACCCCTGCAAAACTCAGCACGACGTTTTGGTGGACATACGATTCTGGATTCGCCGGCGGAAAGCTTACCACCAATGTCGCTTGATCGACATTCTTTACAAGCCTTCCTCCCTGCAAACCGGCAATCTGCGAAGGATTCCAGATGGACAGCTCGTAAGTTTTGCCGGCGAGTCCGGAGAGGCCCAACGTAAGTTCGGTGCGGGCGGGATTCCAGTTTTCCGAGAGCAGGCGCAAACCCTGGCTGCCGCTGCCGAGTGCGGGTAGTTCATTTGATAGGCTGACGCCGAAATCATTCTTCAGGCGAATGCGAAGTGTGCTGGTCGTCTGGGTCAGCGGGAATCTTATAGCGACGTGCTGATCGCTGGCGCTGGCGACCACGTGGAACGGCAGACTGCGGCCATTCAGTTCGACCGCGGCCACGCTGGTTCGCAGGCTGAACGCCGGGGAAAAATCGAGCGTGCAATCCGGCCCGGTGCGCTTTACTTCCAGCGTCAAGAGTCCGGGTGCTCTTTGGTAGATGAGGGCTATGCTGGCTGAACCGACGCGTAGGTTATCGAGCGCGAACGATTTCCAATCAGCGGGCAGGTGCGGGGCCAGAGTTATAGTGTGGCTGTGAGCATCGGTCTCGAGGCCAAGCATCCCGCGCAAAATTGGGCTGACAACCATGGCCGCCGACCAGATTTGGTGCGGAGAGCTGGTCGAGAGCGGCTGATAGTAATCGCCAGAGAGCACCTCGGTGACGTGACCGAGCGATCCATCGAGGGCAAGCAGGGCGTTGGACCGGAGATTGGAGTAAGCGGGGAACGGCTGATGATAGCGATACTCGCCCACCGAAGCCCATCCGGTGAACAGCGGCCACACCGAGCCGAAGTGGTAGCCGCTGCCGTCGTATACGGGAGAGCGGTTGGAAATAATCCGTGTACCCCAGTCGGTCTGAAGGTCGGCGTCGGCTAGTTGTTGAATTGTGGCCTGGGACTTGTCTTCGTCGGTGACGCCGAACCACATGGGGACCGTGGCCAGAACCGAGAGTTCGTCCACGCGGCGATTCTGCTGATCGAGGGCGAAGGCAAACGCTTTCTTCTCCGGAGACCAGAAAGTCCGATTAAACGCCGGCTTCTGGCGATCAAAAGCATCTTGCAGGTCTTTGCTGGTGTCATCTTTGCCCACGAGTTTGGCGAGGCTGGCGAGCGCGCGCAGAGCCTCCAGGCCGAGGCCGCTCTGGTAAAACTCGGTCTTTACGGGAAGCAGCGGGCCGCCTTCGACCCACCCGTGGCCGAATCCAAAGTTCTGAGGAAAGTTCTGCGGGTCGTAGGTGGAACGCATGAACTGATACGCCTTCCACAGGCTGTCCCATTTCTGGCTTGCAAACTCAACGTCTCCGCTGCTCACAACATAATCGTTGGTCGCGATGAGGTAGAGCGGCGTGGCGTCGGCGGAGGCGTAGCCGTAAGGATAGTCCTTGAACCAATCCACGAAACTTGCGCCTTGCGAAATTTCGTGCGGGATCTTGCCGTCCTCGCGCTGAAACTTGGAGACGAACTCGAGGGCGGTGCGAGTGGTGGCAAAGTCGCCGATGGAGTTGAGCGCGAAAGAAGTCCAGAAGGAGTCACGGCCGAAGAACCAGGCAAAGCCGGGACGCTGGCTGGTGCCCGACGTTCTGTATCCCGCGACCAGCCCGGTACCCAGATAGGGATTGGTGACCAATCCCTGGACGGTGCTGATGCGCGACCAGTCGTAGGCCTGCTGGAGCTGTGCGTCGGGGAGCGTGAGGTTCAGCGTGCGGTTGAGATAGTCGCGGTAGTACTGGGCGGATTCTCGTAATAGCTCGAGATAGGAAGTCGTTAGTCGATGATAGTTAGTCTCGGCATCGGCGAGTCCCTCGGTGGAGGCGGCAAGAACAATCATCTTGCTCGCTGTCCCCTTACTGGTGACGCCGAGACGCATGGAACTCTCGTCGCGCGAAGAGTAATTCGTTTGATAAGCGAGTTGGACGCTGGAAGCGGAGGGTGACCCGGCCAAGGCGAAGAACTTCTTGTGCTCTTCGCCAAACACAAACGCGTGCTGCGCTTCGTCCCAGTTGAGAAATGTTCCTCCTACGGCGGCGGGCCACTCGAGTTGAAAGTCGCCGACGAAACCGGCCTCGATCTCTAGCGGCTGTTCGGTCTCGACCTCGAGCAGAATTACGGCGCCGGGCTCGTGGACTGGAACGAAAAGCGTTTCCCGCACGGAAAAATTGTCGCCCGAGTAGACGAGCGTTGCCGATTCCGGGTGGACGATCAGGGTGCGAGACAAGCTCTCAGCGGGCAGAGCGCGTCCATCCACATGGAAGGTGAGGTGGAAGTCGCGAAAGATCTTCAGGGGATAAACCCAGGCTTCCATTACTCCACTTTCGCTGCCGAACAGTCCGGCGCGCATTCCGACCACCGGAAGAAATTCCCAGGAGCGGACGGGGCGGGAGAGTTCGAGAGATGGCGGCGACTGCTGGGCAAGAGCCGACGGCGTCGCGACCCAGAGAAAGTCCAGCAGGACTATGCCGGCAAAAACCGCAAGACGAGCAGCCAGACGAGCCGAAAGAGCGCGAGTGTTTTTCATTTGTCAACGTTGCGCGGATGCGATGAGGCCTTCATTTTAAACAGAGAGCCGACAACGCCAGCTTGCAAAGTGTGCAGCCACAAACTATAAGAATTTAGGAGCACAGTCCAGCACGAGCTGATTCCCGGGTATTCCCTCTTGTCTTTTTCGCGTCGCGAACTTCTGAAGTCACTGAGCCGGTCGACCGTTGTCCTGTCGCTGGAAAGCGTTCTCGGGCTAGCGCGTCAGCTGGGGGCGCAATCCGCGCCGGCCGCGCCACCCCCGTTTGAGCCCCTGAAAGCGGGCACTCCGCTCGGAGTAAGTTTCGTGGACGTCGGGCGCGCCGCGGGATTGAACGCCAAGACGATCTTCGGCGGCGAGCACAAGAACAAATATCTACTGGAGACGACCGGTTGTGGCGTCGCGTTTTACGACTACGACAACGACGGATGGCTCGATATTTTCCTCGTCAACGGGACGAGGCTCGAGGGGTTTCCGGCGGGACAGGAACCAGTCTCCCATCTGTTTAAGAACAATCGCGACGGCACCTTTACCGATGTCACGCTGAAGGCGGGAGTGGCACACTCGGGCTGGGGCCAGGCCGTTTGCGTGGGCGACTACGACAACGACGGATGGGACGATTTGTTCGTCAGTTACTTCGGAAAGAATGTGCTGTATCACAATAACGGCGACGGCACGTTCACCGACGTCAGCGAGAAGGCGGGGGTGGCGGGCTCCGGCAACCACTGGAACACGGGTTGCGCTTTCGTGGACTATGACCGCGACGGGCGGCTTGATCTGTTCGTCGCCAATTACATTGAAATGGACTTGAAGACCGCGCCCGTGCCGGAGTCGGGGCCGTGCCTCTACAAGGGCGTCATGGTGGCCTGCGGGCCGCCGGGATTGAATGGCGGAAAGAACCTTCTTTATCACAACAAAGGCGATGGCACGTTCGCGGATGTTTCCGAGAGCGCGGGCATTTTCAGCGCCAATGGCACCTACGGCCTCGGCGTGCTCACCGCCGATTTCGACAATGACGGATGGCCCGACATCTATGTGGCCAACGATTCCACCGCCAGCGCCCTTTATCAAAACAAGAAGAACGGAAAATTCGTAGACATTGCGTTGGAAGCGGGTTGTGCGTTGAGTCCCGATGGCAAGCCGCAGGCCGGGATGGGGACTTCGGCTGCCGACTACGATCTGGACGGGAACCTCGACTTGATGAAGACCAACTTCGCGGGAGACACGCCTTCGCTCTATCACAATCTTGGCGGAGCGACTTTTGAAGACGCTACGTTTACGGCGGGCCTGGGCGCGCACACGCAATTTCTGGGCTGGGGCTGCGGGTTTTTCGATTTCGACAATGACGGCTGGGCCGACATTCTGATCTGCAACGGCCACGTCTACCCGGAAGTGGAACAACTCAAGACCGAAGCGGCCTATGCGCAGCGCAAACTGCTCTATCGCAACCTGCGCAACGGGCGGTTTGAAGATGTTTCTCTGCAAGCGGGCCCGGGAATTTCCGAGCCGCTCGCGGCGCGTGGCTGCGCTTTCGGAGACTTCGACAATGACGGCGATGTCGATATGGTGGTGAACCCGGTCAACGACTATCCGCAACTGGTGCGCTGCGATTCGCAGACGGGAAACAACTGGATCAAGGTGCGGACGATCGGGACGAAATCGAACCGCAGCGGGATTGGGGCGCGGCTCAAGTGCGTGACCCATGCTCCCGATGAAGCGCGGCTGCATCAGCAGATCGATGAAGTGCGCAGCGGAGGAGGCTATTTTTCGCAGAACGATTTGCGCGTTCACTTCGGCCTGGGAAAAGCCGCAAAAGTGGAACTGCTGGAGATTCGCTGGCCCAGCGGGCAGGTGGATACGCTCAAGGACATCAAGCCGAATCAGGTGATCTACGTCAAAGAGGGTGAAGGGATCGTGCGGACCATGCAGTTTCCGCCGGCTAAATAGAAGTTCCGATGTTCCATTGGCGGAGACTTGGGCGACGACTAAGATCAAAACCGTTTACCACAGGGGGCACAGAGGACACAGGGGAAAGCCGCACAGGGACTTCACGGTTTTTTCGTCTCAGCTGCGATCGGCGTTCCCGATCCTTCTTTCAGCGTTTGGATCGAGTTGGCTGGTAGATTATCAAAATGCTCCTGCAATCCGCTGGGCCAGCGGATGTGCACGGACTCGACCTTGGTGGCCGAACCGAGGCCGAAGTGGACGCGCCGGTCGCTGCTGGAGTCGTAACCAGATCCGCTGCGAACTTCGTCAACCAGGGTGCGCGTGCCGACTGTGACCGAGATGCGTGCGCCGATGCCGTCGCGATTCGATTTCGTTCCTACGGTCTGAATGGCAATCCAGTGGTTCGCGGAGCGAACCTGGTTCACCAGAAGACTCGGTAGAGCGTTCAGGTTCGTGATCACGGCCGACATGCGGCCGTCGTTCCAGAAATCTCCGATGGCGAGGCCGCGTGACGAGGCCCGCATGCTGATGCCTGGACCCGCGCCAGCCGAGATGTCCGCGAATGTACCGTTCCCGTTGTTGTGGTAGAGAATGCGCGGTTCTTCGTAGTTGCTCCCCAGATTGTTCTTGTCCACCTCCGGGTAGACGTGGCCATTTACCAGTAGAAGATCGGGCCAGCCGTCATTGTCGAAGTCGAGAAACATTGTTCCCCACCCCAGGTATTTCGTGTACAGCCCGAGGCCGGCAGCGGAAGTCACATCGTCGAACGTGCCGTCGCCGTTGTTTCTGTAGAGCGTGGAAGTATCGTCGGAGAAATTGGTTTTAAAAATGTCCAGGCGCCCATCCCCGTTGTAGTCGCCGATGGTGGAGCCCATGCCTGCCTGCTCGCGCCCATCCTCATTGAACGCGGCTCCCGCCGTAACCGCTATGTCGGTAAACGTACCGTCGCGGTTGTTGCGATAGAGAATGCTGGGCGTGCTGTCGCAGGCTACGTAAATGTCGGGCCAGCCGTCGTCGTTGAAATCAAGAACAGAAACACTCAGTCCATAGTGGCCGTCGGTCTGGTCAATGTGCGCTTTCTTGGTAACGTCCTCGAAAGTACCGTCACCGCGATTGTGATACAGGATATTTTTCGCCGCCGGGAGTCCGCGCGGCCCGCACATCACCGGCACACCCTTCCACATGCACGATGGCCTGTCTCCGGGAGCAGGCGCCGTGGCCAGATCGAAGTCCACATAGTTGGCAATCATCAGATCGAGATGGCCGTCGCGGTCGTAGTCAACCCATGCGCATCCCGAGCCCCATGCCTTGCCCGTCCCGGCTATGCCAGCTTTCTCCGCGACCTCGGTGAACACGCCATTCTGGTTGTGATACAGGCGGTTCTTCCCGTAGTAGGTGACGTAGAGATCTTCCCATCCGTCGTTGTCGTAATCGCCGACGCAGACCCCCTGGCCCCAGCCCGTCGCAGTCAGACCCGCTTTCACAGTGACATCAGTGAAGGTGCCGTCGTGATTGTTGCGATAGAGATGATTGGTGGGAGCTTCACTCGCGGGAAAGCCTTCCAGGGTTGTTCCGTTCACCAGAAAAATGTCGGGCCAGCCGTCGTTATCGTAGTCGAAAATGGCCGCGCCGGTGCCGGTCGTTTCGATGATGTACTTCTTCGTGTCCTTGCCGCCGAACACGATGGGCGCCGTCAGGCCAGATTGTTGGGCAACGTCGGTAAAGTAGGCGATTGCGTTCTGGGGAGGTTTGGTTGGCGCCTGAGCAGGGACCACACGGCAGAAGAGCGCCGCGAGGACGACGAACCATGCCCACGGCGAAAGGAGTACTCGAAGTTGAGGAAACCGCGGCAGATTCATGACCCAGAATGCATACTAGGGAGTATCGCGGAAGCGGTCAAGGCAGGCCGGACTACTTGGGGCTGCGATCGCCGCGTGACCGCGACATAGTAAGATTTGCGCAGATTCACGTTAACTCCCGACTGACGAGCATATCCTTGATTCTTGCCGCTTTTCGCCGAATTCGACTCCCGGAGATGCTCCTTCTTCTCCTCGCCATCGCCCTGCCCGCCATGGCACAGAAGCAGAAAGGGATTGGCAAGCCGGCGACTGACGCCCTCTACCAGCAAGGCGTCCGGTCATTGCAAAAGGGAGATCTGGCAGCAGCACGCGCCGCTTTCGAAAAAGTCGTTCGACTCGCGCCCAATAACCCCCAGGGACACAACTCGCTCGGCTGGGTGCTGATGACAACCGGCAAACTGGATGAAGCGGTCGCGCACCTCCAGACTGCCGTGAAGTTGAAGCCGGACCTCGTGCAGGCGCACATCAATCTTGCCAACGCCCTGGCCGCCAGACGGGATCGCGAAGGCGCAATCGAAACTGCGATCAACGAGGCTCACGCCGCCGTGAAGCTGGCTCCAACCGATAGCGAAGCCCACCGCACGTTGGGACGCGTACTGAGCTTCCAGCCCGACGTGCCCGGGGCGATCGGCGAATTGCGGCGCGCCGTCGAACTCGCACCAACTCGCCCTGATCTGCACGACGAGCTCGGAGTGCTGCTGGTGCAGAATTCTCAACTCGATGATGCGGCGTCTGAATTCTCCGAAGCGCTGCGCTTGCAGCCAGCTTTTGCCGGCGCAAAATTACATCTTGGTGTGGTCCGGTGGAAGCAGGGCTCCATCGATGAAGCGCAGCATCAGTTGCAGGGCGCGGTCGAACTCGCTCCCCAAGGCGCGGACGGCCACTACTACCTGGCGCGCGTCCTCGCCGATAAGGGTGACCACGACGGGGCCGTTCGCGAATTGCGCGCCGCAATCAAACTACGCCCCAACTTCAGCGAAGCCGAGACCCAGCTCGGCCTGTTGCTGCAACGGCAGGGAGACGCCGTCGGAGCGGTCGCGGCCTTTCGTCAGGTGGTCGAAGCCCAGCCCGAGAACGCCGATGCTCGCAATAACCTGGGGTTGGCGATGATCCAGACGGGAGACGCGCCGGGCTCCATTCCGGAATTCCAAGCGGCACTGCGGCTCAAGCCGGATGACATCGGCTATCGCGGCAATCTGGGAATTGCGTATTTGCAGAGGACCGATTTCGACGCCGCCATCGGCGAATTTCAAACCGCACTGCAAGCTGCCCCGGACGATGCCACCTTGCACTACAACCTCGGCCTCGCCCTGAAGCTCAAAGACCAGTTGCCCGCCGCTGTCGTGGAACTTCAGAAGGCTGCGCAGCTTGATCCGGCTCAGGCCGACATCCGCTACACATTGGGCGTCACGCTCTGGCAGCAGGGAGAATTTGCTCGCGCCACCGAGGAATTGCAGGCTGCGGTCAAGAACCGTGCCGATTACGCGGAGGCGTATTACACGTTGGGCACAGTTCTGAAGCAGCAGGGGAAGTTACAGGAGTCTGCCACCGCGCTGCGGGAAGCGATCCGGCTGCAACCGGAGTTTGTCGGCGCCCACACCACGCTCGCCGCGGTGTTGCGCCAGCTAGGAAACACAGAAGGCGCGGCCGCAGAAAGCAAGCTCGGAGCAGAGATGGCGAAAAGCGTCAATGCTCTGCAGGCGGCAACCTTCTCCACCAACTCAGGACGTCGCCTGCTGAATGCTGGCGATCTGGATGGAGCGATCTCGCAGTTTCGGTCCGCTACTGGACAATCTGTCAGTTATGCGCCGGCGCACTTCTATCTCGCCCAGGCGCTGCGGAGAAAAGGCCTGTCCGACGAGGCGGAGCGTGAACTAAGGAAGGCCTCGGAGCTGGATCCTAACTTCAAGTCCACTCCCGAGTAGAAAATCGAATTTGTACGTCGAGTCCGTCTTACAAAGCTGCCATCCTCCGTCGCCACTAACACTCTACGTAAAATTGTAGATGCGGCAAAAATCCTACCAGCTTTCATATTATTGATTCGACTACATTTACCTATTGACAACGTATAGTGCGGTCACGTATTTTTGCGAACGCAAGCAATAGTTCATTCGTACTAGGGGCCAAGTGAGTTCCGCTCCGGTTTTTGGAGATTAGGATGCATTTCCCTTTCTCTGAAACGATGAGCAAACACACGGGGCGATTTCCGGACGCAATTAGTCCGACATTTTTGAAGAGAGATTACACGCGGAGGCAATAAGAAAATGACGAAGCAAATCGGCATCGCCGTCATAATAGGCATGTGTATCTGTCTGGCAACCTTTACCCCACAAGCCGCGCAAGCACAGGCGGTGTACGGAGGCATCATCGGCACGGTGACTGACCCGCAAGGTGCGGCGGTCGCGAACGCCAAGGTGACGGTCCTCGACGAGGGGAAAGGCACCTCCGATACGACCACAAGCAACGAGAGTGGGAACTATTCCGTTGGCCATCTGATCGCGGGCACTTACACCGTTCGCGCGGAAGCCGCTGGTTTCAAGGTCAGCGAGCAGAAGGGCGTACTGGTCAGCGTGGACGCTAATGCCAGCGTACCGCTGCAATTCCAGGTTGGCGGAACTTCAGAGACGGTCGAGGTCACGGGAGAAGCGCCGCAATTGAAGACGGACCGCTCCGACGTGGCCGTGCAGTTTAATGAGAAATACGTTGAGGACCTGCCCATCCTCAACCGCAACTTCACCCAGATTCAGCTGCTCTCGCCGGGCTCGCAGAGACTTGTCGGCTGGAGCCACGCCGCCACCGAGAACCCACAGGGCGGCCAACAGATCTTCTCGCAAGGGCAACATTTCAGCGGCACCGGCTTCGAACTGGACGGCACGGATAACCAGGACCCGATTCTCGGAATCATCGTCATCAACCCGAACCTGGACGCAGTTACAGAAGCCAAGGTCGCCTTGCAGAACTACGACGCCGAATTCGGCAAGGCTGTGGCCAGCCTGGTCACCGCCGTAACCAAGTCGGGCAGCAACCAAGTTCACGGCAGCGGATTCTACTTCCTCCGGTCGGACGGATTCCAGGCGCGCGACCCGTTTACGCAGGGCCCCAGTCAGGCCGACGCGGTCACGCATCGCCTCATCCCGCAAGCCAAGTGGCAGCAGTTTGGCGGTACCATCGGGGGCGCGATCATCAAAGACAAGCTCTTCTTTTTCGGAGACTACCAGGGCACGCGGCAGACCAGCGGCATAAGCAGCCAGTTCTCGATTCCGACGGCCTTGGCTCAGTCGTCCTGCAACCCAGCCACAAACACCACTGGGTTCTGCGACCTGAGCGAGTACCTAGACTTCGGCGGTGTTGGCAAAGGGCAGATTTTTGACCCTGCCACCGGCACTCCCAAAGTAGGCAGGGGTGGTGCTCGAACCCCGTTCGTCGGCAACCTGATCCCGATCGACAGGATAACGTCCCAGGCCGCAGCCATACTGGCCAAGTTCCCCGCGCCCCAGACCGCAGGCCTCCAAACGAACCTCGTGGGCTCCGGCTCGGGTCCATTCAGCAACAACAGCTTTGACACCCGCATCGACTATTCTGCCAGCCCGTCGGTGAGCGTCTTCGGGCGATATAGTCTCTCCCATTACAAGCTGTCGGGAACAGGCATCTTGGGTGCCTTGGGGGGCTCGGGTACGGGTCCGCTCGGCTTGTCTGGCAGCTCCATCATCCACAACACCAGCCTGGCAACCGGCTTCAACAAGACGTTCACCAGCACCCTGCTAATGGACTTCCGCTTCGGCTACTTCAAGTACAATCCGCAGGCCTCGAAACCGGATGGCGGGACTCCGATGAACGGTTTCGGTATCGGTGTCGACGGCAATCCGGCAAACACGAGTGATCCGAAGACAGCCGGCCTGGGCGCTTTCATCATGGACAACGTACTCACCAATTTCGGCGATGGCTTGGGCGTCGGCCGATGCAACTGCCCGTTGACGGAAAGCGAGCAGCAATTCCAATTTGTCAACAACTGGACGAAAGTGCATGGCAACCACCAGTTCAAGTTTGGCGCCGACATCCGGTATGCCATGAACTTGCGAATTCCCAGCGACAACAACCGCACCGGGGAATACACCTTCAACCATCTGGCAACGTCGAGCGGCGACGGCAACGGCGGCACCATCGCCGCCGGCTTTGGCGGATTGGACTTGGCGACATTCCTCTTGGGCGACGTTACCCAGTTGCAGCGCTATGTAAACAACCCCGGCAGCGGCGGAGCACCGGCGGAACGGCAGAAGCGCTGGTTCTTCTACGGACAGGACACTTTCCGGGCAACATCCAAGTTGACGGTTAACTATGGATTGCGCTGGGAAATCTACTTCCCCGAGTCGGTGAACGGCAAAGGCAACGGTGGCTTTGCCAACATCGTGGATAACGGTGGCCTCGGCGGCATCCGTGTCGCGGGCTATGGTCCCTACGGCTTAAACGGTAGCATCAACAACGACTACAAGGCCTTTGCGCCACGGCTCGGTATCGCCTATCAACTTACCCCCAAGACGGTTGTCCGCATGGGCTACGGCCGCAGCTACGACATTGGCGTGTTCGGCTCGAACTTCGGACACACCGTCACCCAAAACCTGCCGGTGCTGTTGAAACAGAGCCTGAAGGCCAGCAACATTCCCGCCAACGGTTCGGATGACTACAATCCGATCTTCACGCTGGCGGAGGGGCCAACCACACCCGATTTCGGCGGTGCGATTCCTTCGAACGGACTGATCCCGCTCACCGCTAACCTCTCCGGCACGCACATTCGTCCCATCCGGCAAACCCTGCCGGCGGTGGATGCGTGGAATGTTACCGTCCAACGGCAGGTCACCAACACCATCTCCGCGGAAGCCTCTTATGTGGGCAGTAAGGGCACACACGGCTTCGCGGGCAACGGACCGAACTACGATATCAACCCGGTCTCCATGGCGAATTACAACCAAATAAACCCCATCACCGGGGTAACGTATACGCAGAACGAGCGCAGGCCGCTCTGCGGAGCGGAAATTACGGTTGCGACCCTGACCCAAAACGTGGGGGATTGCAGCAGGATCGGATTTGACCTTGGCAACTACTACGGCAACGACGCGGCCAGCACCTACAACGCGTTTGAGGTCAAGGTGGATAAGCGGTTCGCCAAGGGTCTGCAGTTCCTGACCCATTACACCTTCTCTCACGCCAATAACTATGACAGCAACTACTACGCGATCAGCCACAAGATCGCGTGGGGACCGGTTGATTTCAACCGCAACCATGTGTTTGTCATCAACACCGTGTACGAACTGCCCTTCGGTAAAGGCAAGATGTACATGGGAGACATCAACAGGGGTATGGACTTTCTGGTGGGTGGATGGCAATTGAGCAACACCACCAACTGGAGCAGCGGTCTGCCCTGGACGCCCAGTTTCAGCCAGTGCAACAGCGAACAAGACGTGGGCGTCTGCCGTCCGAACAAGGGTGCTGGCTCGTTCCATGTGGGAACATCGGGAAGTATCGACCCAGTTAACCACAACCTCACGTTCTTCACGCCGATTAGCGACATCACCGCCACATCAGGACAGGCGTTCGCGGACCCCGGAGTCGGCAATCTGGGGAACATTGGCCGCAACTCCTTCCATGGACCAGCGGGGTTCTACTCCGATCTGTCGGTATCGAAGAGCTTCCCGATCACCGAGCGCTTCAAGGCAAAGTTCGTTCTTGACGCGTTCAACGTGTTCAATCACCCGGTGTACAACTTCAGCGCCAACAGCGGTGGCAACACCTGCATTGACTGTGGTGGCAGCAACAACGGGAAGATTACGGACATCGAGAGTGGAACCAACATGCGCGGCCTGCAGTTCGCGCTGCGGTTCGATTTCTAGAGTCCGTTCCTGTAACTTTCGTCCTGGAGGGAGTCTGTATGGCTCCCTCCTTATTTTTTGCGCCGATCTCGACAGGAATCCTGGACCGCGTCCGATCATTGCTAGCGGAGTACAATTCGCAAGTGGCCGGAGGCACGCGGGTGCTGAAGCGGTACGGAGTTCTTCTCGAACTGTGGTCCCTAAGCCTGGTTTCACTTGGCACGCTTGCCTTCGCCGCTCAAACGGCTCCGAGTCCCGCGGCTGCGCCCGCAAAACAGTATGTAGGCGACGAAGCGTGTGGCCGGTGCCACGCCTCCATCGCCGACTCTTACTCGCGCACGCACATGGCGCATGCCAGCGGCCGTGTGGCCGAAAACTTCATTCCCGCGGACTTCACACACCCCAAATCCGGGGTCCACTATCGGATTTCTCAACAGGATGGACATTCCTGGCTCAGCTTTGACCGTCCGGGAGATCCCATGGTCCGTGGCCAACGAGAGTTGCTCTATTACATTGGCTCGGGCTATCGAGGCTTAACCTACTTGTTCTCGACGGATGGGTATGTTTTCGAGTCGCCGATCAACTGGTATGGGAAGAAGGGCGCGTGGGACATGACTCCCGCCTACCAGAATGCCAAGGAAATCCCTCTGAATTTGCCGGCGTTTACCAGTTGTCTGCACTGCCATGTCAGCGAGATGCAGCCTCCCATCAATGGGACGGAGAACCGGTACGCGATGCCGCTTCTTATTCATCCCGGGGTTACATGCGAGCGCTGCCACGGCCCCGGGTCCGCTCATTTGAAGGGTGGGCCGATTGTGAACCCCGCCAAATTGACGCCGGAACGGCGCGACCAAGTGTGCATGCAGTGCCATTTGGAAGGGAAGGTTGCGATCGAAAGAGCTGGCCGGCATGTGTACGAATATCAACCCGGCGACAATCTGTCCGACTTTATCCGGTATTACGTTCTGGCAGACAGTGCAAGGCTCGGCGCGGTCAGTCAAGTCGAAGCTATGTCGGAGAGCATCTGCAAGAAAAAGAGCGGCGATCGCATGTCTTGCACAAGCTGCCATGACCCGCACGACTCGCCGTCCGCCGAGCGCCGGATTTCCTACTATCGCGACAAATGCCTGGCGTGCCACGGGCCGGCGTTTGGCGCTAAAAACCATCCCAGTCAGCCCGACTGCACTGGTTGTCACATGCCGTCTTCTCAGAGCAAAGACGTGGCGCATACCCAAGTTACCGATCATCGGATCCTTCGCCGCCCAGAGGTTTCGCCCCAACTTGTGGAAAGTGCAGACCACCGTGCCAGTCTGCAACTCGTTCCTTTTCCTGTTTCGGCCGAGGCGGAAAACGATGTGCGAGACTTAGCTCTGGCATGGGAGTCCCTGGCAGTCAGCGGTGCGGATTCGACGGCACCGGAAGCGGAGCGTCTGCTGCGATCCTCCTTTAAAAAATCGCCCGATGACCCTGCCGTGTTGTCAGCACTTGGGTACATTGAGCAGAAGCATGGCGCTACGGACCGCGCTCGTGAACTGTATGAGAAAGCGATTGCGCTTGATCCAAACTCCATCGACGCTGCCACGAATCTAGGAGTGATCGAGCTTCGAGCCGGACATGTTCGTGAGGCTGTCAGGTTGTGGGAGGGGGCGTTTCAGAGAGCGCCGGGCAGGAGCGAGATTGGCATGAACATTGCACGGGTATTCTGTGAGGCCGGAAAGATCGATGGAGCCCGCTCTTTCACCTTGCGCGTGCTCGAATTCAATCCCGATCTGGGCGCCGCGAAGACGCTGCTGCAGAATTTGAATCACACGCCGGCGAGTTGCGGATCGTGAGGAGATATAACCAGTTGAAGTCACGCTACGCAATTGTGCCGGCAAGCCCCTCGACTCTTCTGAAACAACAGGATGGTTTATGTCACGGCTGAAGTTCGTCCCTCTTCTTTTTGTCGTTCTATGCTTGGTGCAGTCTGCAACTACACAGACTCCTCCGCTGCCTGAGACTCCTCAGCCAGCGGACTCGCAATCCCCGGAGTCCGCCTTCGGCGAGGCTCGTCGCCTCTCCCAACAAGGCAAGTTCGACGAGGCGATTGCTGCCTTGCAGGGGCTGGGAGACAGCAATCCGACGCCGAAAGGGTTGGCCCACGAACTGGGACTGGCCTATTACAAGAAAGGCGACTACCTGAAAGCGGCTGAGTACCTGAAGACAGCTCAATCCGAGGACCCCAAAGACAACGAATCGACTCAGTTACTCGGCCTCTCCTATTACCTCGGTGGACGTCCCGCCGATGCGGCCCCGATCCTGGAGAAGGTTCAGTCCTGGTATCCGAGCGCTAATGTGGATGCGGCTTATATTCTGGGCATCTGCTACATCCAGACCAAGGATTACCCCAAGGCGCGCACGGCGTTCGCGCGCATGTTCGACGTGCCTGGGGATTCGGCGGCCAGCTACCTGTTAACGGCACGCATGCTGTTGCGGCAGGAATTCGATCCCATAGCGGAGGAGTACGCACAGAAGGCGACGACGCTCGATTCGAAGCTGCCCGGGGCGCACCTCATGCTCGGGGAGCTGTATCTCTATAAGTCGCGCCTTCCCGAGGCGATCGAGCAGTTCCAGAAAGAGCTGAGCCTGAATCCCGCGAACGCCAACGCTTATTACAAACTGGCTGACGCCTACTCGCGCGTCCAGAAATACGATGACGCGGAACGGCTGCTCCAGCGCTCGATCTGGCTGGATGCAACTTCGACCGGACCCTATATCTTGCTGGGCAAGGTTCTGGAGAAAAAAGGCGAGTTCGAACTCGCGGTGCGAGCACTGCGCCGCGCCGCCACCATGGACCCAAACAATCCCATGACCCACCACCTGCTGGGACAGACCTATCGCGACATGGGCAGGAAAGAAGAAGCCGATAGGGAGTTCAAGACCGCGGAGGAATTGCGCACCAGGCAGGACGCGCATCAGTGAGTGCCGCTGTCGATCCAAGCTGGCCGGTGGAGCGCCGGGCGTCCTCGCCCGTCCACGATGCTGTTGACGGTATAGGCCGGGACGGGCGAGACGCCCGTCGCTCCATTACGGTTACGGTGCCAGCGCCGCCACCGCGTCTTTTGGCAGAGCGTGCAGCAGTTCTAGAAAAGCGCCATTGGTCCAGCCAAAGCCGACAACATTCTCCTGATATCCCACAGCCACGTTGGATTCCGAAGAGCGGGTGACCACGTTGTATTTTTCTCGTATGGTGCCGTCGCGCTGAAAGTTCTCAAGCACCGTGGACAGGAACTTGGACGAAAGGCGATCGGCTTCGGCGATGTAGCCGTAGCGCCGCAATCCCTGGATGGCCAGCAGTTGCACCGGAGCCCAGCCGTAGGGGTAATCCCATTGCGCGCCGGAATGTTCGGGGCTCATGGCCAGTCCGCCGGGCTGCTCGAAGACAGGCAAGTTCTTGACCACGGCAGCGGCTTGCTCGGGCGTCGCCAAGCCTGCCCACAGCGGATAATAGGTTGTGAGGTAGCGATAGCTCGATTTCTTTCCGCTGGTAAAGTCGTAGTCGAAGAAAAAACCGCGGTCTCCATCCCAAAAATACTGCTGCATGTGACTTTTGCGCGTCTCCGCTCGCTCTCTCCAGGTTTTCGCTTCGGACGCCTTGCCGATCCACCCGCTGATCTGTTCCATGTCTGTTTCCGTTTTATAAAGCAGGCTGTTCAAACAGACGGGAGCGTAGTGATGCGTCGCCGAGCCGTAGGCGCCAAAGCGGAAGGAAATGTCGAAGCCAGATTCGCGCATGGAGCGGTCGCCCTTGTAGTAGTCGGCGGTGAGACGGACGGCGCGCTGCGGCTCGCAATCGGGGCGGGCCATCGTCATCGCGACATCGCACACCGTGATGCCGTAACTCGATCCTGGGGCAACCGCAGCTTTCCCTCGCTCTTGTTCCACCAGGTAGTGATCGGCTTGCTCGGGATGAACCGTGAAGTGGTTGACCACCTTGCGGTAAAAGCCGCCCTCGTCCTGCAAGCCCTCGGCGGGCGGGCCATCGCCAAAATCGTAATAACGCGCGAGCGCGGTCTCCCCGGCAAGATGCGGAGCGCGCGTCCACATGGCATAGTCTTTTTCGAGATACGGGTAGGCGCGCGCCAGCCAGGCGGTATCGGCGTGGCCTGCCTGCTTCTCGGCGTCATAGACGGCCATTACCATCGAACTCAGGAAGGGCGGCTGGGAACGGGTCAGATAATAGGTACGGTTCGCGTTGAGCAAAGCACCGTAGTTCTCGATCTCGAAGAAGAAGTTTTCGACCATGCCACGAGCGAGGCCGGTTCGGCCGTCGCGCAGTAGACCGAGGATAATGAAGTAGCTGTCCCAGCCATACATCTCGTTGAAGCGCCCGCCGGGCACCACGTACTTGTTCTCCAGATAGAGCAGGCCGTGGGGATGGATTGCGTTGGTGTCGATTTCGCCAAGTTGGTGAATGGTCTTGGGCAGGTGCTCGATGTCAACGTCGCAGGCGGTATGTAGTTTTTCCACCGCCGGCGGAGCCGCGAATCCCGCCGGAAGATAGATTACGGAGTGCACCTTCATCTTGGGATCGATCACCGAGGCGCAGTCCGTCGTCGAACGCGTGAGGTTGTCCCAACCTGCGGAAATGTATTGGCGGATGGATGCGAGGCCGGCTGCGGGCTGCTTCTGTTCCTGAGCCACGGCGCTGAGCGGGCAGACAAGGAAGATCAGGAGCAATATTCGGGGCGGGGAGAGTCTTCGGTTTTTCATGGCGGTTGGCAGCCAACATCATAACGCCGATCCTGTGCTGCGCAAGTGACACAAACGCCGTGGCTGTAGGCGTTCGTTCAGTCTAAGTTGTAGGGAGATTTGGTGGACCTGGTCGGGATCGAACCGAAGACGTCTTTCCATGCCATGGAATTCGCAAAACCGTATCTTGCTGACGGAAAAGGCTTTAATGGTCGGATGAGTCGGCAAAAACCGCTAAGATCGGCGCGTTTTGCTACCAATTTGCTACCAAACTCATTTGGGCCGAGGGCTGACCGCGGGGATCAGCCCGTTTTCTATTCGATGATCCTTTCGGCCTCGTTGCTCGCCCGGTACTTGCTCGCATTCCTTGGCACACGGCGGGCACGAGGAGCATACCCCTAACTACGATCTTCGTGATTAGACTCTTCACCATGGGTGGCAAAGGCGGAGTTGGCAAGACCGGTCTGATGGTCGCCCTAGCCGAGTGGTTCGAAGCCAATGAGACCCATTCACGCTGCTCGACCTCGATACCGAAAACAAGGCTCGGGGATCACTGAAGAACTTCTTCAACGTCTGTGGCCAAAGTGAAGATTCACACACCCGCCCAATTTCATCTTTTGGTCAAGATGGGGATTCGAGCGTCGCTCCCCGGCTAGATTATCGGGGTAGCAGATTCGAATCTTCATAAATGAATCGATTCTATCGTGCAGATGATCATGATCTGGAAGCCCCCTAGAAATTGAGCCCTCGCAGTGAACTACCGCTAAATCAAGACAGATCACTGCCTGAGAATCTAGGGTAGTGTTCCGCTAATTAACTGGTCACGGGCAACCATTGTCTTCAATAATTTCGACGCGTTTGAGTGGTCCACTTAATTCTCGGACACTCCACTAGTAGTTACGAAATCGCCGTCAACTCTTAAGGTACAAGAGCACGAGATCCTGTTCGCGGAGAAGTGAAATGGTCGGATCCCCACGTCGCTGAGCCCCATCGCACGGCACCTCTCCTTCCCCCAAATTCCACTTCCAGTCATGAAAAAATCTCGTAGATGGTATCGATATTCTGATTGTTCCTGACACTCCCCAGCCTGACATACTTTTTTCGTGCTTATCGATATCGGAATATATAATCGATTCTATTTTGTTGTTGACAACAGAAGATGGGGGGTGTATCAATGCCGCTGTGATTTTGTTCACCACCGCAAGCGGAAACACGAGGCTCGTTGGCTCTACGCCGAGCCAGCCTAAGGGGGGATTCGGGGTGCAGCGGCGGGTTCGCTGGGACAAATCGAGTCTGCCGGTGCAGGGGTTGGATGCTCCGAGTGTTTCTGTTGGTCGTGAAGGTTCGACTGGCCACGACGAATTCGGAGGAGGCAATTTGGGATCTGATCGCTGCCGTTTCCGAACTCAAGAAGCAGATTCCGGTTCAGTGTGTTGTCGTACATGAGGAGGAACGATGACCCGTTTTCATAAGCTCGAGAGTGTTTTGGCATGTCTCGGTACCCTTTTGCTCGCCGCCGGGCTCTTTGCACAGACTGGAACCACCTCCCTGCGCGGAGTGGTGCTCGACAAATCCGGCGCAGCCGTGGTCGGTGCCAGAGTTGTTCTCGAGAATGCCGGGCAAGCACTACAACGCACTACGCGAACCGACGATTCCGGCGAATACAGATTCCTTGGCCTTCCTCCGGGAACCTACACTCTCTCGGTTGAGAAGGAGGGCTTCCGCAAGTTCGAATTGCAAGCTATGGATCTGTTGGTGAACCTTCCAGCCACTCACGACGTGCACCTGGCCGTTGGCGCCGTGGCGGAAAAGGTCGAAGTCTCCGCGCAAACTGAGACAGTGAATACGACCGACGCGTCTTTGGGTGTCGCCTTCGGCGAAAATCAGGTGAAGCAACTTCCGTTTGAGAGCCGGAATGTTCCCGACCTTCTGTCCCTGCAGCCGGGCGTCGTTTACACCGGCAACCGGCCCGATGCTGATACCGGTGCCGACACTCGCAGCGGGTCGGTCAATGGATCGCACAGCGACCAGAGCAACGTCACCCTTGACGGCATTTCGGTGAACGACAAGGGTGGCCACTCCTTCACCTCGGTTATGCCGGTTACCCTCGATTCCGTGCAGGAATTTCGCGTCACCACCACCAACTATGGCGCGGACCAGGGCGGTTCCGGAGGGGCACAGGTCGCCCTTGTCACCAAGAGCGGGACCAATTCCTTTCACGGCTCCGTCTACGAGTACAATCGTAATTCGTTTGTCAGCGCCAACGACTATTTCATCAAGCTGGCGCAGTTGCAGTCCGGTGAACCCAATCAACCATCCCAGTTGAACCGCAACATCTTCGGAGTTTCCGTCGGCGGCCCGGTTCTCAAGAATCGGATATTTTTGTTTCTCAACTATGAGGGCTATCGCGATGCGGAAGCTGAGAGCTCTCTGCGAGCCGTTCCAACCGCGTCCCTACGCGATGGGGTCATGCAATATCTCTGCCAGACCAATCCCGATGGCAGCAAAAACACCACCCTCTGTCCCGGAAACACCGTCCAGGGCATTAACCCGGCCAACTCCTATACCGCCCAGCCCGGTTATGAGGTACTTTCCCCTCAAACCATCACGACCATGGACGGGACCAGCCCGGGCCTGCACGGCCCCAACCCTGTCGTTCTGCAGTACATGAATTCCACCTATCCCCTGCCCAACGATTCGACCATCGGCGACGGTTTGAACAACGCGGGTTACCGCTTCCGGGGTAGTACGCACACCACGAAGAATTGGTACATCGGCAAGCTTGACTACAATCTCACCAGCGATGCCAAGCAGCGTATTTCCGTAAGCGCAGCGCTTGCCAATCAGGCCTCTTCCGGCGCCCCTTTCTTGCCGGGTACGCCGCCAGAGCAGACCACGGTCAGCTTCAACAAGGGGCTCATCGCCTCATATTCGTGGGTGGTTTCTCCAACCTTGCTCAACAACTTCAGATACGGTTTTATTCGCCAGAGTTTCGGCACCCTCGGTAACAGCAACCAGCCTTGGAACCAGCTTCTGGCTCTCGATCAAGGCATAAATTACTCGTCGTCGTTCCAACGGCCCATCCACGTTTTTAACGACGACGTCTCTTGGGTGCGAGGAAAGCATACCTGGCAGTTCGGCTTCCAAATCAGTATCCTGCGAAATCCCGAGATCAATTCGAACAGTTCGTTCAGCGCCGGAGTCACTAATCCCGATTGGTTGTACGGTTCCGGACTCGCCGAGCCCAGTTCGTCGCGACT
>OBLT010000512.1_pt1 | contig 25091 bp, 26 predicted proteins | sample 1518721 | NCBI WGS metagenome assembly OBLT01 (sample SAMEA3539307, study PRJEB22396) | soil metagenome | biome: tundra; feature: field; material: soil | place: USA | collected 2010-05 | depth 0.15 m | reverse complement strand
CCGCGCGGGCCGTGCTGACGCCGGCGGCGGCCAGCCGGCCCAGCGCGGCGCTGAGCAGGCCCGCGCCGATCCCGCGGCGCTGGTACCCGGGGGCGACGAGCACCAGCGGGATGCTCCCGGCCAGGTCGACCGCAACGAACCCGACCGGCCGCCCGCCCTCCACAGCGAAGAAGCCGTCGCGCACCATGGCGATGGCCCGGGGCAGCAGCGGCCACCTCCCCTCCAGCGCAGCCAGCCAGAGTTCCTCAACCAGCGCGTGATCGGCCACGCCGCGCAGCGGTCGCAGCACCCAGCCACCCGACATGCCAGCCATCATGCCACCGACACGACCAGCCGCACGGAAACTGCTGTTCAGCGATACCCGGCCAGAACCGCGAGCCCGAAGAACTCTTGTAACGGTTTGAGCGCTGTGGAGTGATCTGGGATGCTCGCGGTCCTACGGTGCGGTCTATGCCGGTGGAGTTCCTGACAGATGATGAGGCGGCGTACGGCCGGTTCGCGGGCGTGCCGTTGAGAGAGATGCCGACGTCGGAGCCACAGCCCGCGGGTGGCCGCCCTCGCGCCGGCTTCCCTATCCGGGGCGCCTATCCCTCTTCGCGGGCAGGGTAGTGGCAGGTCAGGGCGCAAATATACCTGGGATGTACCTCAGATGACGGCTGCGGCGATCGCCGTGAGCCGGGCAGCCCATGATGACCCAGACATGTCTCCGCACCGGCAGGACGCTTCGGGGAAGATGGCGGATAACGGCTGTGCGGATTGACTCCGCTGGGCAGCCGAAACTTATGGCCACGGCGAAACAGCTAGCGGATGGCAGCCTGTCCGCAAGACTCCTGCCTGCGGCTATCGCGCTGCGTAACCACATCGGAGGGGGGGTCTTATGGCTGGTCTAGACCAATCAGCCCGACGCCCGGCCCGTCAACATCCGACCGCCGAGCGAGCACGGAGCCAGCACGGCCGGAAAACCGGGACAAAACGGACACATAAAAAATGACCTGGGGCGATAAAACCCCAGGTCAGTACGGGTGCGCCGCCAGGGACTTGAACCCCGAACCCGCGGATTAAGAGTCCGCTTCTCTGTTCGATTACTCTCTCTGAGCTGCTGTCAGATAGTGCTAACGCGTGCCGGGAGCTGCCGTTTTGTCTGCTCGCCGACATCCGCGGCGTGCTGCGGATGCCGGATGCTGCCGGGGCGTACCGGGGCATCCGAGCAACCATGGAGCAACCGTCGGCGTGCATAGGTCTAGACCACCATTGTCGTGAGCTCCCTGGGGGCTCCCAGGCGAGGCTGCGCGCATCGTCGGCAAAGGTACAGGTGCCCGGATGGCGCGACGTGCTGGCTGCGACCGCGGTCCGGCAACACTCGCTGACACGCTTCGTAGTTCCTGCTGGCAGGGAACCTGCTCCGATCGTCTGATCGCGCATTCAGTAGCGGCGGGGTGATCGCGGAGGTACCCAGGGCCGGTCCTGTGCTGATGTGAGGCGATTCAAGCGGGAGGAGATCTGCTGTCTGGTTGCCGTCTGTTGTGTTAACAGACGGCGAGACGAGTAAACAGATGTACAGTAGGCATAACAGATCGGGTCTGCCGAAGGCGGGTAGGGTACATGGACGAGGCGGAGTTCAACCGTCATCTGGCGAGGCTGCGCAGGGTTGGCGCTGATCACTCTACCTGCGAAGTGAAGAAGTCCCAGGGTGGATTGCCTGCTTCCATTTGGGAGACTGTCAGCGCCTTCGCGAATGCCCAGGGCGGGACGATCATCCTCGGGGTTGACGAGAAGCGCGATTTTAGCGTAGTTGGCGTACGGGACGCAGGTGCGATCGAAAGCGCGCTCGGGAGCGTATGCGGTGATCTCGAGCCTGTGGTTAGGGCGGACATTCACACGCTCCTCGTTGGTGACAAGGCCGTGGTCGTCGCGGAAATACCGCCTGTCGCCCGAGATCAGCGCCCCTGCCACAAGAGGGCCCTCGGACCGTGGGCCGGCTCGCGTTTCAGGGTCTCCGATGGGGACCGGAAGCTGACTGGCTATGAGATCTCCGTGCTTCTCGCGAACCGGGCCGAGCAGCGTCAGGACTCCTCGCCGGTACCGCAGGCGAAGGTATCCGACCTGGACCAAGACGCTGTCGCGGGATTTCTGCGCCGGATGCGCGACACGAGAGGCCAGATCTTCACCAGCAGGGGCGATGAGCAGGTCCTGTCGATGCTCAACGTCCTGACACCCCACGGGGGCAGTCTGGTCCCCACCCTGGCAGGCTTGCTTGCCTTCGGAATTTACCCGCAGCAGTTCGAGCCGCAACTCAACGTCACCGTGGTGGTCTACCCGTCAACCCGGGCCGGCGAGTCCGGGCCGCGCGGAGAGCGGTTCAGCGAGAACCGTGCGGTAGACGGATCGATACCGGCGATGGTGGCGGAGGCGATCCGGGTGCTGAAGCGCAACATGCGCAGGCGGAGCGTGGTCAGCGGCCTTTTCCGGACCGATGAGTGGGAGTACCCAGAGGAAGTGCTCCGGGAGGCTATTGTCAATGCGCTCGTCCACCGGGACTTTTCTGAGTACGCCCGCGGCATGCAGGTGCAGGTGGAGCTGTATCCTGATCGGCTGGTAGTCAGGAACCCGGGCGGGCTGTACGGGCCAGTCGAAATAACCTCACTCGGAACCAGCACCGTGTCCTCATCCCGGAATCGGATGCTGCTCAAGATTCTCGAAGACACAGCCCTCGGCGACGGTCATATGGTCTGCGAGAACCGCGGAACAGGTATAGCTCGGATGCGGGCTGCGCTTACCGAGGCGGGCATGGAGCCTCCCACCTTCATCGATGACATCGGGATCTTCCAAGCGGAGTTCCCTAATCACGCACTGCTCGACCAGAACGCGCTCGACTGGCTCGGTTCACTTGACGGAAGGCCCCTGACACGTGCTCAGATGACCGCTCTCGTGCTGATGCGTAACGGGAACCAGCTCACGAACAACTCCTTCCGGTTGGCTACCGGCGTGCAGGACAGCCGCGCAGCCTACAAAGAGCTGAAGGAATTGGTTGACCGGGGAATCATCGAACAGTTCGGGACCCGTGGCTCAACCTACTATGAGCTGGCAACGGAAGCTTCGGTCGACGATGACATGCTCGACAGCGACGAAGAACTCGATGAGGACCGGAATCTCACAGAACTTCAGCGGCAGGTCTACGCAGCACTCGCCGACGGCCCGTCATCTCGGCGCGAGATCGTTTCCAGGACCGGCCTTGAGACCCAGCAAGTGATTCAGATCCTGTTGGCACTCAGACGCAAGAGAGCGGTAGCCATGATTGGCCAGCCCCGCTCAAAAAACGCACTCTGGCGTGCCGTGCAATGACAGATCTGTCATCCAGCAGTTTGACCAGAGTGTGCTTCTGGCAACCTTACCTTGTGCTCAGGGTGAGCCGCAAAGTCGTTTCCCCAGTTCAGTGGGGTGTTCAGGTAACGGGTAGCAGGGCAGATGGCGGGCTGTCGGATCTGGCTCCCGGGACCGCTATTTCTGTTTTTCGCCACTTCTGGTGACCGGCGGGGATGGCGCGGCGAGCGGGGTGTCGTGGCCGTCGGGCACGGAGAGTGGTCTCCGGCGGGGAATCGTGTCCCGCTCGGAAACCCGGTTTTGCGCGGTGAGCTGGGGTTTCACTGCGGGGCCAACGCCGAGGCTGGGACTATCTCGAGGTGCTGCTGTCGCTGCTCTACCGCTTGGTGCGCTGCTTGCTCGACTTGTTCGCGGTACTGGTTCGGTCTGATCTGTCCAAGGACGTCGAACTGCTCGTGCTACGTCAAGAGAACCAGGTGCCGCGCCGTCATCTCCTCGGTCGCCTGCGGTGAGATCATGCCGACCGGCTCTGGCTCACGGCGTTGTCGCGGCTGGTGGACCGCCGCCGATGGTCGGAGATCTTCCCGGTCACGCCAGCCACAATCCTGCGCTGGCACCGTCACTTGGTCGCCCGCAAGTGGACCTTTACTGACCGGCGTCGGCCAGGGCGACCGTCCACGGGCGTTTCGATCAAGACGCTGATCGTTCGGATGGCGCGAGAGAACCTGGCCTGGGGCCATAGGCGAATCCAAGGCGAATTGGGTCGGCTCGGGTATGCGATCGCCGCACGGTGTGGGAGATCTTGCATGCAGCCTCGGTGAACGCCACTTGGCCCGGATACTCCGCGGGTACTGATCCACTACAACGGGCACAGGCCACATCAATCCCGGCTCCAACGGCCACCGGACATTGAGGCGCAGCCGGTCCGTGATGTGGCCGACCTCCGATCCGTACGACGAAAACCCGTCGTCGCGGGAGTGGTCAACGAGTAGCACCACGCCGCGTAACCCCAGCTCAGGCCACGTAACCCTATTTTCGAGCGGCACATGGTCGCCACCCTCGAGCGGTTCACCGACAGTGAGTTACCGGTGCCCGGCCGGTGTCGTCAGAGCTGTACCAGGCGCGCGCCCCCGTCGACCTGCAGGACCGTTCCGGTGATCGACGGGTTGGTGGCCAGCAGGGCCACCGCCTCGGCGATCTCGTCCGCGGATGACACGTGGCGTACCGGCAGGCCCTTCTCCGCGGCGGCGAAGTAGTCGGTGCGGGCCTGCTCGGGCAGCACGTCCCACCAGGGCGTGTCGACCAGGCCGGGGGAGACCGCGTTGATGCGGCGCGGCGCGAGTTCGACGGCCAGCGGTCGCACGAGCGACTCGACGGCCGCGTTGACGGCGCCGATCCCGGCGGTGCCGGGCATCGCGGCGCGGGCGCTGACCGCGCCGACGAGGGTGATCGAGGCACGCTCGGCGAGGTGCGGCAGTGCCGCCTGCAGCACGGTCAGCATCGCGATGAGCTTCTCATCGAACCCCTTGCGCAGTTCTGCCAGGTCGAGGTCGGCGAGCGGGCCCAGGCCGGCGGAGCTGGAGATGGTGAGCACCAGCGCGTCGATGGGCGTGAGGCTGCCCGCTAGCTCGGTGACGGCGGCCCGGTCGTTGCCGTCCACGCGGTGCGCGACAAGCTCCGGAGCCGCGTCGGCGACCGCGGCGACCTTCGCGGGGTCGCGGCTCGCGACGTGCACGGTGGCGCCGGCGGCAGCGAGCCGCCGGGCGGTGGCCAGGCCGATGCCCGAGGTGCCTCCGACGACGAGTGCGGTCCGGGTTGTCTCCATGGCAAGCCTCCAATGAATCGGAACGGTTCGGTTCGTTTTATCACGGGCTCAGGCGCCCTGCAAATCGCTACGTATCGTCTCGAAATCTGGTATCGTGCCGGTTCATGGCAGCGGAAGCGGCAGGCGACGCTGGCCCGGAGCGGCGCAGGCCGGGTCGGCGGCGCAGCGAGGGCAGCCGGGACGCCATCCTGGAGGCCGCCACCGAGCTCGTCGTCGAGCAGGGGTACGCGGCGGTCTCGATCGAGAAGATCGCCCAGCGCGCCGGGACCGGCAAGCAGACGATCTACCGCTGGTGGCCGTCCAAGGGCGACGTCCTCATGGAGGCCCTCGCCCGCAAGGCCGACGTCCACATCGCGCTGCCTGACGAGGGCAGCTGGGCCGCCGACCTGCGGCGCATGCTCGACGACAGCTTCCTGCTCGGCCAGGTACCGCAGGTCGGCGAGCTGCTGCGCGCCCTCATGGTCGAGGCTCAGCTCGATCCCGCGTTCGGTGCCCGCTTCCGGGCCGAGTTCCTGCAGCGCCGCCGCGCCGCCCTCGCCACGCTGGTCGAGCGGGCGCGCCTGCGGGGCGACCTGCCCGCGACCCTCACGGCGGGGTTCGCGGCCGACGTCGTTTTCGGGGTGATCTGGTACCGGCTGCTGGCCGTCCCGCAGCCCTTCGACCGCCGCCTGACCGACAGCCTCGTGGCCCTGCTGACCGCCGGCTCTTAGCGCAGACGCGACGATGGGCGGCATGGACTCACAAGACGGCAGGCGCCCTGTGATCCGCAGTTTGCGGCTCGCCTGTGGCCCGCAGCGCCCGGGCGGTTATCAGCGCGCCGGCGAGGGCGAGCAGACCTAGCGCGATGAACACGATGTGCAGCGCGCCGGCGAAGACAGCACTGATGGCGGGATCGACTCGTTGGCCTTGCACTGCCGCGACCGCGTGAGCGGCCGAGGTCCGCGCGGCAATCAGCGAGATGAATACGGCGGCGGCAGCGGCCACCGCGAGGGACTCTCCGGCGATGCGCATCGTGTTGAACATCCCGGCCGCCGCGCCCGCTTTCTCGACCGGCACGGTGCTGACGGCAGCGTTGTCCATCACGGAGAATGCCAGTCCGACGCCCACGCCGAAGACCAGCAGCGGAAGGGCGGTCAGCCAGGGCGATGTGCCGGTGTTCATTACGAGCAGCCCGAACGCGCCCGCGGCGATGGCGACCGGTCCCGCGACGAGGACGGTCCGCGCCGGCCACCGGGCGGTGAGCCAGGGCGCGGTCAGCGGCACGAGCAGGACGGGTGCCGTGATCGGCACCAGTTCCACTGCGGCCTGCAGCGGGCTGGTGCCGCCGCCCTGGAGGAAGAGGGGCAGGTAGACGAGCAGGATCACCAGGCCGAAGGTCACCGAGAACGGCAGGCAGATCACCGCGGTGAACGCGGGACGGCGGAACAGCCGCACGTCGAACATCGCGTGCGGGCTGCGTAGCTCGACCACGACGAAGGCGGCCAGCAAGACGATCGCTGCGGTGAACGCCGACAGCGCCCATGGGTCCGACCACCCGGCTGAGCCGGCGCGGACGAACCCGACGGACAGAATGAGCAGCGCACCGCCGAAGCAGGCCATGCCGGGGAGGTCGATGCGCGCGGCCGCCGGGTCGCGCGATTCCAGTGCGAATCGCGCGGCGACGAACGCCACTGCGGCGCCGGCAGCGATCACGATGAACACTGCCCGGCAGCCACCGAGGTGGCTCAGCCCGCCGGCCACGAGCGGGCCCAGCGCCGTGCCGGCACCGAAGCTGGCGCCGAGCAGTCCGAACACCCGCACCCGCCGTGGTCCGGAGGTGGCGTGCGCGAGCACGGCCGCGCCGGCCGAGACGACCGCGCCGGACCCGAGTCCCTGGACGCCGCGAAGCACGTCGATGACCGCTGCGTCAGGCGAGACCGCGATCAACGCGGCTGACAGGCCGAACACCGCGATGCCGGCGCGCAGCACCCGCCGCCGGCCGATACGGTCGGCCAGGCTGCCCGCCGCCAGGACGGTAGCGGCGAAGATCGCGTTGTAGGCGTTCTGCACCCATTCGGTGCCGGCGGACGAGGCGTGCAGGTCGGCCGCGAGCCCGGGCAGCACGACGGCCGGGCCGGTGACGGCGAACGGCCCGAGGGCTGAGGCGAGCAGCACGGCGATGATGGCGGTGCGGACGGCCGTCTGCGGGGCCCTCGGCTTGTCAAGGTCATTGGCCATGGCATCTATCGTCGAAAGCCGGCCGGCTCCTATCCAGGCCGACCGCGACCAGCGGACCGTGAGAACCGGGCACCCGGAAGCCTGGGTACCCGCGCACCCACCCACGGCCGGCGATCGCGCGGGACCATAGGGGCATGAGCAAGTCTGAGCTGGGGAAGTCCAAATCGGAGCTCGGGGAGTTCCTGCAGGCCCGTCGGGCCGCCGTGCCACCGGCTTCGGCGGGGCTGCCCGACGTCGGCCGCCGCCGCGTGCCGGGGCTGCGTCGCGAGGAGGTCGCCGGGCTGGTCGGACTGTCCGCCGATTACTACGTGCGCCTCGAACAGGGCCGCGGGGGACGGCCGTCTGAGTCGGTACTCGACGCGATCGCTCGCGTGCTGCTGCTCGATGACACGCAGCGGGAGCACCTGTACCACCTGGCCCACCCGCCGCGGCGGCGCAGGCCCGTCCATCGCGTGACGCCGGAGCGGATGCCCGGTTCCATCCGGGCGTTCCTCGAGACCCTGACCGTGCCGGCGCTCGTGATGACCCGCAGCACGCAGGTGATCGGCTGGAACGACCTCGCGTGCGCTCTGTTCACCGACTTCGCCGTCCTGCCCGAGCGCGAGCGCAATACCGCTTGGTTGTTGTTCCTGGACGAGGAGCTCGCCGCCCGGCACCGCGACTGGGAAAGCTCTGCCCGCGAGACCGTCGGGATCCTGCGGATGACCGCGGGTGAGAACGCCGACCATCCCGAGCTTGCCGCGCTCGTGGGCGACCTGGCCGTGCGCAGCGAGACGTTCCGCCGACTGTGGGCCGAGCACCACGTCCACGAGAAGGCCAGCGGGCTCAAGCCGCTGCGCCATCCCGAACTTGGCGACATCGACCTCAGCTACGTCACCTGGACCACGCCCGGATCGCCCAGCCAGATGCTCGTCACCTACACGCCCGAGCCCGGATCGTCCTCGGCCCGGGCGCTCGACCTGCTCGGATCGATGATCGCTACCAACCGGGCGTCCGCCGGCACCAGCTGAGGCGTCGTCTATTGGTGCCGCAGGCCAGGGCGGGGTACCCGCGTCCATGGTGCAGCCTATGTTCCGAGATGATCCGAACCGATTTGCCGGCAGGGTTCGAGTCCATATACGGTAATAGCGAACCGGACCGTCTCGATTCATAGGGAAATTATCATGACAACCACTCGATCCGTACTCGTCAGCCCCGTACATTCCCTGGTGACCGGGCCGGCGGACTCGCACGGAATCCTGCTACTGCACGGAGCTGGCGGTTCTCCTCGGGCGAACTATCCCTTCCAGGCTGAGTTGCCCGGCCGGGCCGTCGCCCCGTTTTACCCCGGCACCGGGCCTGCGCCCGCGGCCGGCGGACCCGTCGAGATCGACACCCTGGTCGCTGCCGCGCTGGCCGCCGCTGACGATGCCGGGCTGGCCACGATGGACGTCGTCGGTTACTCACTGGGAGCGGCGGTCGCCATCCGAATCGCTGCCCGGCATCCGCACCGGGTACGACGCCTGCTGCTGGCCGCAGGACTCGCGCACGCAAGTCCATCCCTGCGACTCACGCTTGCGACCTGGCTCGCACTGCTCGAGCGCGCCGACGATCCAGAAGGAGCGATGGCCCACGGGCGGTTCCTCGCCTGGGTCTCCTCCAGTGAGCAACATTGGGACCGGACCGACCGCGGACACGACGGCGCCACGGAGCCCGAGGAGGTAGCCGCGCTCATCGCGGCGAACAGGCCACCAGGGACGGCAGAACTGGTTCGACTACTGGGCCGTCTCGACGTCCGCCCCGACCTCCCTCATGTCACTGCGCCGACCCTGGTCGTCGTCGCTGCCGACGACCGGCTGATCCACCCGTCGCACTCCGACGCCCTGCTCGCCGGGATCCCCGGCGCCCGGCGAGCCGAGGTGCGCGCTGGTCACAACCTCGCGTGGGAAACGCCCAGCGAGCTGCAGGGTGCCATCCTCGAACACCTCGGCGATCGCTGAGGCGCGAGGCCGCGTCCCCGTCGATCAGACGCGAAAGACGGCACGCAGGCCGGGGCAGGACGGCTGAGAACCGCGGAGGGCCGAAGCGGGGACGCCCCTTCGCGGCACCGGAGGCTCCAGAAGGACTGGGAGCGATGTCACCAACCGGAGACTGCGCCGGTCAACCGCCGCCTGCCAGGCCGCCCGCGATGGGCATTCAGCGCCCGGCACGGTGCGCGCCTACCTGGGTGGCCGGTGAATATCCCGGCCATGGCCCGCGCGGTTCGTCCCGGTGCCCGCCGGGCACCGAGTAGCTTGACAAAAGTAAGTGACTATTATAAATTTAGCCCCGTTGGCCGGCGTGCGGCAGAACTGCTTCCGCCGCAGAGGGCCGCCTCCCGGGAGACTCCTGTGTTCGTCACCGCTCTTGTGCTTTCGCTGCTGCTCGCGCTTTTCTTCGCCATGACCGGCATTCCGAAGGCTGCCGGCGCGAAGCTGATGCGTGACACTGCCGAGCATTTCCATCTGCCGGCGACCTCGGTCCGGGGCATCGGGGCGCTGGAGCTGGCCGGCTCCGCCGGCCTGGTCATCGGCCTGCCGGTCGCGCCGCTGGGCGTCGCCGCGGCGGCCGGGCTGGCGTTGCTGATGGCGGGGGCCGTGATTTTCCATGCCCGCGCGCACGACCCGCTGGCGCGGGTCGCCGCGCCGGCGATCGCGGGACTGATCGCGGTGGCCGCCGCCATCGTCCGCGCCGCCAGCGCGTAGACCGGCGGACCTCAGCATGGAAGAAGACGCGCCCGGCATTGAACTGGTGCGGGAATTCCTCGGGGTGCACGAGATGCTCCGGGTCGGCCTGCGCAGATGCAGTGAACTCGCGCAGCGGGCGGCCGCGGGCCTCCCGCCCGCCCAGACAGCCGGCGAATGGCCGGCATTGCGATCCGGGAGTCTGCTGTGGGAACTTCGCGATAATTGCTTCCAGCACTGTTTCCTGTTGCGCAGGCATCATCTGGGCGAAGACGACGCACTATTTCCGGAACTGCGCGTGACGGACGGATCCCTTAGCCCGGTTTTGGACCGGCTCGAAGCCGAGCACCGCGAGATCGCCCTCCTTATCGACCGGGTTATTCAGATCGCTGAGAGTATCTCGGGGTCCGGCGGAGAGCAGGGCACCGGCGCTCTCGTCGCAGGATTGCGCCAGCTGGAAGAGGAACTGCTCAAGCACTTATCCGCGGAGGAGGAAGCCCTCGTGCCCGCACTGCTGCGCTGGCGGGAGTGGCCGCAGCCATGACCGACAACGGTTTGCCGCTTCAGTTCGGAATCGATATCGATCCCCGCGTGCGCCCGGTCGCGGAGATCGCGGCCGTGGCGAAGCTGGCCGAGGGGTCGGGCCTGGACTTCCTGAGCGTCCAGGATCACCCGTACCGGCCGGATTTCCTTGACGCCTGGACGCTCATCGCGTTCCTGGCGGCGCGTACCGAGCGGATCCGGTTCCTGCCCAACGTCGCCAATGTGGCGCTGCGGCCTCCGGCGATGCTGGCCAAGGCCGCGGCGTCGCTGGACATCCTCACCAGCGGCCGGGTGGAGCTGGGCATCGGGACCGGCGGATACCCCGACGCGGCCACCGGGATGGGCGGAAGGCCGCTCGCCGGGGCCGCGGGCATCGCGGCGGCCAAGGACGCGATACGCGTCATCCGGCGTACCTGGAACGATCAGCCCGGCCCGCCGCCGGCCCATCCCATGGGGATCTGGCTGGGCGCGTTCCGGCCGCGGATGCTGCGCGTGGCCGGGCTGCACAGCGACGGATGGGTAGCGCCGGCCAACGTCTACCTGCCGCCCGCCCTCGTCCCTGGCGCCCAGCGGGTTATCGACGACGCGGCGCGCGAGGCCGGCCGCGACCCGAAGGAGATCCGCCGGATCTACAACGTGCGGGACGCCTCCGGCCGGGAAAGCCGGGAGGAAGCACGGCAGGGCATCATCGACTCCCCGGCAGACTGGGCCGGAACCCTCGCCGGCTGGGCAACCGAGCTCGGGTTCGACACATTCGTGATGCAGACGGACCCGTCCGCGCAGCAGATCGCCCTGCTCGCCGAGGAGGTCATCCCGCGGACACGCGACCTGGTGAGCCGCAAGCGAGCCGAAGGGGGCGGTGCGAGTGCGCGCGATAGTCATTCATCGTTACGGCGGGCCGGAAGAACTGACCGTGGAGGAGACCGGCGAGCCGTTGCCGGGTGAGGGACACCTCAGGGTGACGGTGGCGGCGGCGGCCGTCAACCCCGTTGACCTGGCGACGCGGTCCGGCCTGATGAGCGGCGGCACGCCACTGCCGGAGCCGCTGGTGCTCGGGATGGATGTGGCGGGGACCATTGACGCGCTCGGGCCGGGCGTCACTGGGTGGGAGCCCGGGGACGCCGTCATCGCTCTCGCCGCGCACGGAGGCGACTACGCCGGGAAGGTCGTCCTCGACGCCGGGCTGGCGGTCCCCGCGCCCGCCTCGGTCACGCTGCCCGAGGCCTCGACACTCCCGCTGGCCGGCACGACGGCCGCACAGGCACTAAGCCTGCTAGGCCTGTCGCCGGGAGACCGCGTCCTGGTCACGGGCGCCGTGGGCGCGGTCGGCGGCTTCGCGGTGCAGCTCGCGAAGGCGCAGGGGGCGACCGTGGTCGCCTATACCGGGGAAGGCGACGCGGATCTCGCCAGGGAACTGGGCGCCGACGAGGTACTGGTCCGGGGCGGCGACGTGCCGCCCCGGTCGGTGGACGCCATGCTCGATGCGGGAGGCGCGCCGGAGGTGATTTCCGCCGTGCGTGACGGCGGAAAGTTCGTCACCGTCGCCGCACGGCCGCCAGTGTCCGAGCGGGGCATCCTCCCGGCACTGCACCTGGTCAGCCCGGATCCGGCGGTGCTGCGCGGCCTCGCGCGGGCGGTCGACGACGGCGTCATCCGGCTGCGGGTCGCCGAACGCTTCGGGTTCGAGGACGCGGCCCGCGCCCACCATGCGCTCAGCGCTGGCGGCACACGGGGGAAGATCCTGCTCGTCCCGTAGCGGGCGGCAGGGAAGAGGCGGCGGCTACTCGCGCGGCACGGCGGACTCAAGGGCCGCGTCGGCGTGCTGGTTCTCGTGCGCCCAGGTGACGAGTTCCTGCAGCGCGGGACGCAGCGCCTGGCCCGCGTCGGTCAGCCGGTACCGGACCCGCAGCGGCGGCCCCTCGTTCACTTCACGGCGGACGAGGCCGGCCGCGCCCAGCTCGGCCAGCCGGTCAGACAGCATGCGCTCGCTGATGCCGGCCACCGCACGGTGCAGCGGGGCGAAATGCACCGGGCCGTTCATCAGCACCGCGATGATGACGCCCGTCCAGCGCTTGCCGAGCAGCGAGAACGCCCAGACCAGCTCCGCGCTGGCCTCCTCGCACATCTCGTCCATACCGGCAAGTATAAGCGGCCGGAGTCAACGGCGGCCGCTATGCCATCCCGCCCGGCTGACCTCGTAAAACCTGTGTCCAGGTTGCCGCGGGACGATGTCACTGTGGCGCGTCTGTGTGCGTGCCCGGCGCGGATAGGAGGTGGTCGGCGAGTTGCCGGGCGGCGGGGTGGAGTGTTTCTCCGGGGCGCAGGTGGAGCGCAAGATTCCGGGTGACCGCCGGGCTTTCGAGCGGGCGGGTTATCAGCTCGGTGAAGGACAGTAGCGGGAGTACGAGCTCGGGCATGGCGCTGATACCGAGTCCGGTGGCGATCATCCCGCCTGCGGTGGCGACGGCCCGGGTTTCCACCAGTGTTTCCGGTTCGACGCAGGCCTGGGCGAAGCCGAGGTCGGTGAGCCTGCGCACGCTGCTGTCCTGACTGAACGCGATGAACCGCTCGGCGGCGAGGTCGGCCCAGGTCAGTGCTTGCCGGGAGCTGTGGCGGTGGCCCACGGGCAGGACGGCGAGCACCCGGTCCTCCAGCAGCGGGTGAACGTCCAGGCCGGCGGAGGCCGGGCTCTGGTCGGTGACCGCGAGGTCGGCTGCACCGGAGCGCAGGTGGTCGAGGACTTCGCGGGTGGTGCCGTCAAGCAGGTGCAGGGTGATGCCCGGGTGCTCGGCGAGGAAGCCGGCGACGATCGGGGGCAGCAGAACGGCGGCGACAGAGGGCAGGGCGGCGATCGTGATGTCCCCGTACTCGCCCGCGCGGTAGGCGGAGAAACGGCTGAGCCCGCGCTGGTAGGTGCCCAGGATGGTGTCCGCGACGGCCAGGAACTCGCGCCCGGCGGCGGTCATCTCCACGCTGCGGGTGGTCCGTTCCAGCAGCCGGGCGCCGACTAGGCGCTCGATGTCTGCGATGGTCCTGCTCACCACGGGCTGACTGAGCCGCAGGGCCGCCGCGGCCTGGCTGAAAGACCCGGTTAGCGCGACACGACGAAAGACCTCGAACTGATGCAACGTCAGATTCATGTTCTCAGAGTATAAGTACATAGCTAATTGATAGTGGCCTCGCGGTCCGTGGGGGTGAATACTGGCCGCGGAGGGTGATCATGACAGCGATAAGGGTGGGATCTGGGGCCGGGTTCGCCGACGACCGCATCGAACCCGCGGTCGAGCTGGCTGAGCACGGGCAGTTGGACTACCTGGTGTTCGAGTGCCTGGCCGAGCGGACCATCGCGCTGGCGCAGCGGGAGCGGCTGCGCGACCCGCTTGCGGGGTTCAACCCGTGGCTGGGCGAACGGATGGACGCGGTGCTCGGGCACTGTGCGCGCGCGGGCATAAGGATCATCACTAACATGGGCGCGGCCAACCCGCTGGCAGCCGCCGAGCTGGTCGCGGACCTCGCCCGCCGCAAGGGCCTGCCGGGCCTGAAGATCGCCGCGGTGACCGGGGACGACGTGCTGGGCCTGGTCGCGGGCAGCGACCTGCCCCTCCTCGATCGCCCCGGCACGATCGCGTCGCTGGGCGAGTCAGTCATCTCGGCCAACGCTTACCTCGGCTGCGAGGACATCGTCCAAGCGCTGGCGGACGGGGCCGACGTCGTGATTACCGGACGTGTCGCCGACCCCTCCCTCTACCTCGCGCCGCTGGTGCACGCGTTCGGCTGGCGCCTAGACGACTGGGACCGCCTCGGCCAGGGCGTCTGCGTCGGGCATCTGCTCGAGTGCGCCGGCCAGGTCACCGGCGGGTACTTCGCCGACCCCGGGGTCAAGGACGTCCCGGGCCTCGCCCGCCTCGGGTTCCCCCTCGCGCAGGTCACGGCGGACGGCGCGTTCACGATCACCAAGGTGCCCGGCTCGGGCGGCCGGGTGACCGTGCGCACCTGCACCGAGCAGCTGCTGTACGAGGTGCACGACCCCGCCGCCTACGTGTCCGCCGACGTAGTAGCGGATTTCTCCGGCGCCTGCCTCACCCAGGCCGGCCAGGACGAGGTCGCCGTCACCGGCATCACCGGCGCCCCGCGCCCGGACACGCTCAAGGTCTCGGTTGGCTACCTCGACGGGTACGTCGGGGAGGGCGAGATCTCCTACGCAGGCCCGAACGCGGAAGCACGCGGCCGCCTCGCCCTCGACCTGGTGCGCGAGCGCCTGGAACTGACCGGCATGCCCGCCGGCGAGGCCCGGTTCGAGCTGATCGGCCTGGACGCAGTGCACCGCGGTACGGGCGGGACGGCCGCCGGGCCCCGGGAGGTGCGCGCCCGGGTGGCCGGCCGCACCGCCACCCTCGGCCAGGCGCACCGGATCGGCCGCGAGGTCTCGGCGCTGTGGCTAAACGGACCGGCCGGTGGCGCGGGCGCTGTCGCTCGCGCCGCCGGCATCGTCGCGATTGCCTCGGTGCTGCTGCCCCGGCACCAGGTCGCCGCCGGGATCACCGTCCTGGAGGCGTAAAGCCACATGAGGCTGCATGAGCTCGCTCACGCCCGGGCCGGCGACAAGGGCGGCACCTCCGATATCTCCGTCATCGCCTACGAGCCGGGCGATTACGAGTTCCTGCGCGAGCAGGTGACCGCCGAGCGGGTGCGCGCGCACTTCGCCGACATTGCCCGCGGCCCGGTGGAGCGCTACGAGCTGCCCGGGCTGCACGCGCTGAAGTTCGTGCTGCATGACGCGCTCGGCGGCGGTGCCACCAGCACCCTGAACCTGGACGTGCACGGCAAGAGCCTGAGCTCGTGCCTGCTGGAGCTGGAACTTCCCGAACGACAGGAGCCATGATGAGCGACCCCGCCACGACCATCACCACCGCCGGGCAGGTGCGCAGCCGGGAGATGCCCGGCCGTGCCTTTTGCCTCGCCGACGCGTCACCGGCACAGCCAGGAACGGAGGACCAGTGATGTCACGGGCCGGGACCGCGCGAGAGGTATCCGCTGAGGCCGTCTCGCTGCAGGCGGCGGGGCGGACGCGGGCCATGACCGTCGTCAGCCCGCGCAGCCCCGCCAGGGGTGCCCCGGTCGTTCTTGTCTTCCACGGGTCCAACCAGAGCGGGCAGGTCGTCCGGCGCTTCGCCGGGAACTCGCTCGACGTCTTCGCTCACCGCGACGGTGCCGTGGTCGCCTACCTGGACGGGTACAAGAAGAACTGGAACGAGGCACGGCTCTCCAACAAGTTCGCGGCCCGTAAGGACAACGTCGATGACGTCGCCTTCACCCTGGCCGCCGTCGACTACCTGGTCGGCCGCTACGGCGCGGACGCCTCGCGCGTCTATGTCGTCGGGTTCTCCTCGGGCGGGGCGATGGTGCTGCGGCTCCTGCACGAGATCCCCGCGCGGCTGGCCGGCGCCGCGGTCATCTCCGCCACCCAGCCGGTGCCGGAGAACTACCCGAGCTACACCGAGCCCGCCGTCCCGGTGCCGGTCGTGCTGTTCCACGGGACAGCGGACCGGCTGGTCCCCTACCAAGGGGGCATGGCCAGCCTCTGGGGGCTTTTCCCGCGCGGCCTGGGCCGGTCGGCGCCGCAGACCGCCGCCTACTACGCGGCCCGCAACGGCATCACCGCCGAGCCGACCGCTCAGCGGCTCGACGGCGCGCCGCCGGCCGACCACACCGAAATCGAGCGGACCGACTACCGGCAGGCCGGCCACCCGCCCGTCACCCTGTACACGATCCACGGCGGCGGTCACGTCATCCCCGGACCAGGCAAGGCACCGCGCATCATGGGCCGGACCGCACGGCACCTCAACGCGGCCGACGCGATCGAGGAGTTCTTCGGCCTGTGAACCGGACGTTGCGGCCTCAATGCGTGAGCTGCTCGGCCTCGACCGCTACGACCAGGCTCGGCAGCTACTGATCGAGTGCCGCGCGCGGCTGCGGGATGCTTACTGAGGTGCTGCCGCGCCGAGCTAGCCGGCTCGCGCCGGAGGCGTTCGGTGCGGAGGTGCCGGGGCAGGAGCCTCTGTTGTCACAGCGGTATCAAGCCGCTACCCCTGGGCCAGCTGCGCCGCTGTCAGGTTCGCATTCGCGATTGCCTCGATCTGGGCTGGCGTCAGGTTCTCCTTGTCCAGGGCCAGGATCTGGTCCAGCGTCAGGTTCACCTTCCCGATTGCCGCGGCCTGGGCTGCCGTCAGGGGCTTGCTGAGGTTTCCCGCTCCCGTGATCTGCTCCACCGACCGGTACACCTTCGCGAGTGCCTCGATCTGGGCCGGGGTCAGGTGCGCCTTCGCCAGCGCTGTCACCTCGGAAGTGGTCACGTGCGCCTTCGTCAGCACTGCCGTCTGGTCCGCTGTCAGCTGCACGGATCCTGGCGACGAGGCTGTGGTCGAGTGCGGGGGCGTGCCTGCGCCGGCGTGCGTGACCCCGAGGCTGACGGCGACCGCTACCGCGCCGCCGCCGAGCAGCGCCACCGCGCTGCCGTGCAGCGTGGTTCGCCGGGTGCTGCGGCTGCGCAGTGCCGCGGCGGGGGCGAGGCTGGCATTGCGGTCCGCGTATCCGGCCAGCTCGGAGAGCTGGGTGCCGAAGGACTCATGCATGCGGGTATTCCTCTCGGTCAGGTGTGTTCTGGTAGGTCGCTGGGCGGGCCCAGCGGGGTGTAGCGGGCGGGGTAAGCGGGGGCTCAGGCTGGGGTGGCGGGGTGCCCGCGCGTGGCTTGGGGTTGTCGTCGAACTCGGAGACGAGCGGGGCGAGTGCCCTGCGGCCGCGGGCCAGCTGCGACTTCACGGTCCCGGGCGGTGCTCCGGTCTCGTGCGCGATCTCCTCGACCGACAGCCCCGCCAGGTGATGCAGCACGATGACCCGGCGCTGTGCTTCTGGGATCTTCCGCAGCGCGCTCACCAGCGCCACCAGGTCCGGGGAAAGCCCTGGCAGCTCGGAGCGCCAGCTTGCCCGATGGGCAGTCAGCCTGTTCCTGGCCTTTCGCCAGGAATTCACGGTGATTCGGTAGGCGACCACGCGGAGCCACGCTTCCGGATCGTTGTAAGCGCGGATCCGCGGCCATCGCCGCCACGCCCGTATGTAGGCCTCCTGCACCGCGTCCTCAGCCTCGCTCAAGTCGCCGGTCATCGCGAATATCTGGCCGACAAGCCTGCGTGAGGTCGCGGCATAGAACATGTCGAAGTCATCCGCTTTCGGCATGTCACCTCCGTATTTGTGCCTATATGCCGGTGTCTGGCGGCCACCGCCGCCACATAGAGCACCGGCGAGCGGGTCCACCGGTTGCACCTGGAACCGGTAAATACCCGATCCGGCTGGTGGTGCCGTCCGCCTGGCAGCAGTCATCCAGCTGATCGCTGAGCCAGGCGCCGCGGCAGGCGAGCGTCTCGTCGAGACGCCACTCGAAGGGCTCCGGGGCAAGGAACTGCTCCCGCTGCATCGCCTCCCAGGCCGTCTGACGGGACTCGGGCGTGGTCGGTGGCGAGAAGTGAGCATGGATATCGATGAAGCCTGACGCGGTGCGGATCATGCGGCGCCTCCGAGTTGGGCGGTGGCAAGCGCTGGAACGGCGCGTGGCGGGCGGATGCGTTCCAGATCGAAGGCGAGGGCGACGAGGTCGGCGTCTCGGTTGGGAAGGCCGAGGAACTCTAGGCCGACCGGGAGCCCGCTGCTGATGGTCCCTGCGGGGATCGTGATCGCGGGGAACGCGGACTGAGCGGCGAGGAGCGTGTTGGCCGGAAACGCTTTCGATTCGGGGTTGCGCACGTTGGGAGCAGAGTCTTCGAAGGCGCCGCCGTCGATGTCGGCGCGAGAGGGTGCCGCGATCCTCGCGCTGGGATAGGTCAGGGCCCTCAGCCCGTGCTGGGCGAATGCGGCGGCGATGAGATGTTGCAGTTGCGCGCGCAGTTCGAGCGCTCGGCCGTGCGTCGCGTCGTCGCTGGGATCCGCCGGGCTGGCGGACACGGCGCGCAGCAGCGCGATCGCCGGGCAGTACTGTCCGGAGGCGACGATGTCGGCGACATCGACGAACGGGGCTCCAGTTGCTGTCAGCGAGCGGTTCAGGTCGCGGCGGGACTGGCGGAGGTACATGAACGTTCCCCGAAGGAGATCTCCGAGCCCAGGCAGATGTACCTCGATGAGGATCGCGCCGGCCTCGCGCATCGCCGCCAGGGAGTCCTCGACGATATGCGCGATCGCAGGGTCGTCGCCGGATCTGGTTTCGCATAGGTCGCGAAGTACGCCGATTCTGGCCCCGTTCAGGGCCCCTGGCATCAGCCGGTCGCAGAACGTCCCGTCTTGGCGTGCCATGGCGGGCAGGGATGTGAAGGGATCGCGGCGGTCCCAGCCGGCCATGGCATCGAGCAGGGCGGCGGCGTCGGCGACGGAGCGCGCCAGCGGTCCGGGGGAGTCTTGCTCGCGCACGAGGGCGGCGACGCCGTGGCGGCTGACCAGTCCGACGGTGGGGCGGATGCCGACGAGGCCGCAGAATGACGCCGGTATACGGATCGACCCGCCGGTATCGGTGCCGATCCCGGCAATGGCCAGGCTGGCCCCGACGGCCGCGGCGGTCCCGCTGCTGGAACCGCCGGGGTCGCGAGAGAGGTCGTACGGGTTGCGAGTGATGCCTGAGCGCGAGGAGTGCCCGTGCCAGGACATGGCGAAGTCGGGCATCGTCGTCTTGCCGAGGATCACCGCGCCCGCCTTCCGCAGCCGCGTTACGAGATGCGCGTCGGTGGAGGGAAGGTGATTGGAAAGCGCGGCCGAACCGAACGCTGTCGCGATCCCGGCCGTCTCGACGTTGTCCTTGACCAGGATCGGGACTCCGTGGAGAGGGCCGCGTACCATCGAGGCGGTGTCGAGTCGTGCGGCGTCATCCATGGCTGCGGGGTTGAGGGTGACGACGGCGTTGAGGTATGAGTCGATGGCGTGGATGCGGTCGAGGTGGGCAGCGACGATCTCGCTGACCGTTACCTCGCCGTCCTGGTAAAGGCGTTGCAGCCCGGCAACGTGCTCGTGCGGCTCGGGCACGGCCGTCAGTCCTTCCTTCACGCGGCCGCCCCGGCGGCGGTGCGCGCAGCGCGAACGGTGGCGGACAGGGCAGCGAAGGCGCGGGCCAGGTCATCCTGGGTGGAGGGGACGACGCGGCGCATCAGGACGAAGGCGTGAATGTGCCCGGCGGCTTCGAGGAAGGTGGTCGGCACGCCGGCGGCAATGAGGGCGGCCGCATAGGCGCGGCCCTCATCGCGGACCGGGTCCTCGCCCGCGGTGAGGACGACGGCCGGCGGCAGGCCGGTGAGGTCGCCGAGCAGCGGGGAGCCGTGCCAGTCGTGGATGTCGGCGCGGTACTGGCCGTAATACCAGCGCCGGCCAGCCTCAGTCAGCATTCGCCCGCTGGCGAATTCCTTCTGCGAGGGGTAGGGGCGCGAGAGGTCGGTGGCCGGGTAGATGGCGATGTGCGCCCGGATCGGTGCCTCGGCCGGAGCATCGCGCAGGGCCATCGCCGTCACGATCGCGAGAGTCCCCCCGGCGCTGTCGCCGCCGAGCACCAGGGCGTCGGCCGCGCGGCCGAGCTCGGCGAGATGTGATGCGACCCAGCGGGCGGCGTCTTCGGCGTCTTCGACCGCGGCGGGGTACGGCGCCTCCGGGGCGAGTCGGTAGTCGACGAGCACCACCGGGAGATCGAGCAGCCTGGCGACCTCGGCCGCGAACCCTCGGTGGGTTTCCAGGTCTCCGGTGACGAAACCGCCGCCGTGGTACCAGACGACGACGGGACCGGCTTGGCGAGTTGCTCGCGGGTCGAGAAGGAGGCCGGCGATCGCGCCGGACCGGGTCGGGATGGTCAGCGGCTGCTGCACAGCGATCTCGCCGACCGGCAGATCCCCTGCTTTGACCTGTTCGCGCAGGCCAGTGCGTGCCTGCTGAGGGGTCTGGGTCTCGATGCCGGGCGCGTTGCGGGTGGCGAGATACGAAAGAAGAGCTTCGACTTCGGGACGTGGCATAGCCGCCTCCTTCATGTGAGGTCATAATCTGACATCACTAGCCTAACATCTGACGGCAGAATCTGACATCACTGGTAGGATCGGAGCGTGAGCCGCTGGGAGCCGGGAAGCCGCGCGCGACTGCAAGATGCCGCCCTCGACTTGTTCCAGGAGCGCGGTTACTCCGCTACAACCACCGCGGCCATCGCCGAACGGGCCAGCGTCACCGACCGGACCTTCTACCGCCACTTCAAGGACAAAAGTGAAGTGCTATTCGGCGACGAGGGCCGGATCGAGCAACTCATGGTCGACGCCGTGACCGCGTCCGAGTCCTCGGTCGCAGGCGCCTTGCGTGAAGCCCTGCACGCGCTCGCACAGGACTTCGAGCCGCGCCGGGCCAAGATCGTCAGGCGCGCCACTGTCGTCGAGGCCATTCCGGACCTGGCCGAACGCGAACTATGGAAGCTCCGCACCTGGTCACGGGCACTCGCACACGCGCTCATCGAACGTGGCGAAGACACCTTCGCGGCAGGCGCCCAGGTCGAGGTCGCCCTGGCCCTGTTCCGCACGGCATTCCACCGGTGGGCGCATGAAGACGCCCCGCCAAGCCTCGACGAGCTGATCCAGGACGCGTATACCGCGGTCAAGCTCTAGACGCGATCACTGCGAGCTGTGGAAACGGAATCGATCGACACGCCGGCGGAGGCGACCCGACTTGGACCGTCCGCTACGTGACGCTGCACCAACACTCCGACCCTGCTCGCCAGAGATCGCGGCACGCCTCCATACGCTGCCTGGATCGCTACGCCCGCCCAGGCGCAGATGCCGTCGCAGCCGGACTCGGTCAGTGCGGCGAACCTGCGCAAGGCGAGATTCCGCACCGTGCGCCGCACGGCTATGCGGGCCGTTTTGCGTTGTCCCGCGATGTGCCATCGCGTGCCGCTGTAGACCCCCGCGTTGCGGGGTCCACGGACAAATAGCGGACGGCATGTGGGCCGGTTGCGTGGTCGGTGTAACCGCCGGTTTTTCCACGGACGGGCACGGGCCGCGTTGGCGGCGTGTGCTGGCTTGACGTGCGCCGCTGAGTCGAGCGCGCAAGTCGTGGTGTCCGCAGGGTGTTAGGCCCGCAGGCAGAAGGGATGGCCGGCAGGATCGCGCAGGACTCGGGAACGTTCCGGGCTGGGCTGCTGGCTCTCTTTGGTGGCTCCCAGCTGGATTGCCTGAGCCTCGGCGGCGTCGAGGTCATCGACGGCGAGGTCGAGGTGAAGTTGCTGGGACCGCTCGGCCGAGGGCCAGGTCGGTGGCTGGTAGCCGTCGGCGTGGACGGCGCCAAGGTAGATGGTGCCTGCCTTCACGGCGCAGAAGTCCGGTGTCTCGACCGCGACCTCGCCATCGAGCATGGCGGCCCAGAACCGGGCCAGGTCGGCCGGGTTAGCGCATTCGAGGTTGACTGCGGCGATACGGGCGATGGGCATTAGGTTCTCCAGGCGGGTCGGAAATGCGGCGGCCGGGTCGGGCTAGAGGACTGTCACGTGCGGGGGGTCGAGGAGGCGACGGTTGCCGTCCATGCCGTGACTCAGTGCCGACGCGACGTCCTCGTGAGGAGCGCCGAGCTGAATCGCGCTGACCTCCGCCAGCCGCTGGTAGTGCTGTTCGTCGAGCTCGACCTCCAAGGCGCTGAGGTACTCCTCCAGCTGGGCCGGGGTGCGGGGCCCGACGATGGGAGTCATCGAGGTCTGTGCGTCTGCGGCGCGGCGGCGCAGCCAGGCAAGCGAGACCCGAGCCGGCGTGGTCTCGAGATCGTCGGCGATGGCGAGGACGGCGTCGAGTACGGCGGTGCGCTGGGCGGTGGCCTCGCCGCTGGCTCCCCGGGCGGTGAGGCGGCCCTGCCCGCCGCGGCGGTACTTGCCGGTCAGGAGCCCTCCTGCGAGCGGGGAGTACAAGAGGACACCGAGCCCGTGGGCCTCGGCCATCGGAAGCAGTTCCCGCTCGGCGGAGCGCTCGGCCAGGCTGTACTCGGCCTGGATGCCGGCCAGCGGCGCGAGCCCGCTCAGGTCCGCCCGGGCGGCGGCGCCCGAGACTCGCCACGCCGGGAAGTTCGACAGCCCGCCGTAGCGGATCTTGCCGGCCCGGATCAGGTCCTCGAGCCCGGCCAGGATCTCCGTCATCGGCGTGACCCCGTCGGGGAAGTGGGGCATGAAGACGTCCACGTAACCGGTGTTCAGCCGCCGCAGGCTCTCTTCCAGCGACCGGATCATGGTCTTGCGGCTGTTGCCCGTCGTCCCGGGACGGACCTGGGCCTGCCTGCTGCCGCCGTACTTCGTGATGACCGCGAAGTCGTCGCGCTCGCGGCCCAGGAGCTCGCCGAGGATCCTCTCGGCTTCCCCGTTCTGGTAGATGTTCGAGACATCGAACGTCGTGCCGCCGGCGGCGACGTAAGCGCCGAAGATCGCCCTGGCCCCCTCCAGGCCAGCTGCGCCTGGAGCCGAGCCGAAGTTGGCCGTGCCGAGCACGTACTCCGAAAGCCGCAGGCCGGTCTGCCGCCCGAAGGTCTGGTAACGCATGAGTGCCTCCCGGAGGCATGGGCTGTGGGGTACAGTCAGAAACTGTATCATAAAACGAATGGTCGTTCTTTTATGCCCAGAGTCAGCCAGGCCCACCTCGACGCGCGCCGAGCCCAGATCATCGACGCCGCGCGCGCCCGCTTCGCCAGCCACGGCTTCGCCCGGACATCCATGACCGACCTCGTCGAGGCCTCCGGGCTCTCCACCGGGGCGATCTACCGGTACTTCGCCAGCAAGGACGAAATCGTCACCGCCATCTGCGAGCAGGCCAGCCAGGCACTCCCCGCCGAGCTCACCGCCCCGGCAGTTCAGGAGTTCCTCGAAGGCATCCGCGCGATGGCCCGCGAGAAAAACCATGCCCGGCTGGTCGCTCAGATCTATGCCGAGGCCGCCATCTCCCCTCCACTCGCAGCCCTCGTCCAGCAGCAGCTCGCAGTCCTGCGAGACGCAGTCGCCGCCCTTCTGCCCGGCCGGCAACAAGCAGACGCCGCCCGGATCGCAGAAGCGTTCGCAGCTCTCTGCCTGGGCTACAGCCAGCAACTCGCCGTGCGCGGCGACCTCGACCCGGCACCCTTCACCGCCGCACTCATGGCGATCATCGACCCTTAGCAGAGACCGGCAGCCAGACGAGCTGCGGCCTGCCTCTCGCCAGGCTAGCGCGTGAGGCGCTGGGGTCCGTCAGGTGAATGCGCCGTCGGTACCCGGGAGGATCTCGCGGGCTCTCTCCTGGGGATGTGTGACGGATCGTCGGGTGAGTTCGCGTTCGAGCGTCCTGAGCACGAACTGCGGGCGGGGTGCCACCGCGTGGCCTGGTAAGTCCGCGAGGGCGAAGGCCGCGAGGCGATCGAGCAGCCCCAGCGGGGCGGTGGCGTCGGCCATGTGGCAGGCGGTGAGTGCGATGACAACTAGCTCCTGATACCGCATGGTGCGGTAGCCGCCGGAGACGGAGTTCAGGGCGCCGCCGAGTGCCGCCTTGGTGATGTCCAGGAAGGCCACCGCTGAGTGCTTGCGGGCCGCAGCGGCGACCGGCCGCCACGTGCCGGGCCAGTTCGCCTCTTGGGCCTGCCACCATGCAGGTCGTGTGAGAGCGGTGTGGGCGGGGCCGGAGTGCCAGCCGTCGGCCGCGGCGATCTCGATGAGGTCGTCGGCGTCGAGCGGGAGGTCGACGACGTAGTGACTGGCGAGGCGCCGCAGCACGGAGTGGGGGCTGAGGGGGGTGCCCTGGCGGGTGAGTTCCGTGGTCAGGTCCAGGAGGCTGAAGGCCGGCACGCCGCGGTGCCTGGCCTGCTGCCGCAGGGCGATGTCGTCGCACCACAGTGGCAGCCCGCATTCCCCTGCGATAGCGATGGTGTCGGCTGGGGCGTCCTGCTGGGCTGCCGGGATCCGGATCATCATGGATGACGCGCTCGCTTCCAGTGCGGCGGCCTGGTCGCGTAGCGCCGCGTGCTGGGCCGGGGTGAGGATGGCCTTCTCGATGCGGGTGTCGTGGCGCAGGGTGGCGGTGTAGCTGGAGACGCTGAGGGCGCGCATCTTGTCTCGTGTGAGGACGGCGTCGCTGACCGCCGACCGGGCGGTGGTCATGTCCGGCAGCGCGGCCCGGATGAGCAGCTGGTTCTCACGGGGTTGTCTATCGGCATTTCTCGCTAGCTTGTCCTTTTCCTCTGCCGAAAGGTGTGGCCGTCGCCCGGATCTCTCGCGGGCGCCCCTCTGGGCGAAGCTACGGCCGTCGCAGAGCGTGATCGAGATCGCCCATTCGCCGCGCCGAGCTTCTCCGACACCCGGGCAGATGCCACGTTGCGCGTATCGGTCTCAGCCTGGACGCGAATTAGGTCCAGCGTGTCGAATGCCCACCGCAGGCGATCGCCCGCTGGAAGCAGGTCAGGCCTGTTGTGCCGGGATGGGAGAAGGC
>OBLT010000508.1_pt1 | contig 25182 bp, 17 predicted proteins | sample 1518721 | NCBI WGS metagenome assembly OBLT01 (sample SAMEA3539307, study PRJEB22396) | soil metagenome | biome: tundra; feature: field; material: soil | place: USA | collected 2010-05 | depth 0.15 m | reverse complement strand
GCTCCTTCGCGATGGACTGCGATCTTCGTGTCGACATGTCCACCAGCAATGCTCCTCCGCCTCCGACCACGCAAAAAATGTGACTAATCCCGAGCCCGAAGGGAGAGGGTGGTCTACACAAGTGATCGATCTTTCAAGGCTTTTTGTGGGGACACGTCAGTTCCCAAACCCTCCCACGAAGCTTCGCTGCCGGCGAAGCCGGCAGGCTCCGCACACGAATCACGGCCTTGACCGATTCGGTTCGCAGGTTCATGCTTTTCCTTGGACCTTCTGCGCGGTTCGAGACCCGGACGAAGTTTCTTTTCCCTACAAGCATTAAACTGGGAGCCGCCTCTGGCCGATGGAATGAGCACGCCCGCTAGAGTCGGGAAGCCCGATGCGGTCAATTCACGTGGCTCCCCCCTACCATGGTAGGGGTCAGGACTCATCCGAACGGCCGAGGTGGAAGGTTCATTTTTCGAGATCGCCGTCGATGCGCATCGCAAAAGCGCTGGCTTTGCACGTGTCAGATGGGAGATGCTTGGCACAAGGTTCGTGCGTAGGACAAGCACCGGAGTGACTGATTGAATTCCTTTGCCTCCTGGCGGCCCACCGAGCTTCCCGACTCCTGGGCACCGACCCACGGCTGGGCGACGACGCGTGTGCTCGTACTTGTCGCGATCTTGGCGATCGCAGCTTTTGCATGGATCGAAAGTCCATGGGCCCTGCGCCGACTCTCGGCCGCCGCGCAACGGATCGGTCGCTGCGTGCTGATCGGCGTGCTGGCCGTCTCGGCGGTTTTCGCGGTGGCAACCTACGTCGACTTCGGCGTCTTTCGCTACGGCACGTATCTCAACGAGTGGGACTTCTACCACTACTACGTCGGCACCAAGTACGCCCCAGAGCTGGGTTACACCAACTTGTACGGCGCGACCCTGGCGGCCGATGCGGAAACCGGGCTGCGCTACCGCAATCCGCACGGCGAGATCCGCGATCTGGCGACGGCGCAGATTCGTGACGTTGCTTCTGTCGCTGCCGAATCCGGGCGCTACCGGCAGCGCTTCAGCGAGAATCGCTGGCGCGAGTTCGTCGCGGACATCGCGTGGTTCAAGATGCAGCTACCCGAGAAGCGCTGGAGCCTGGTGCTGGCAGACCACGGCTACAACGGCACGCCCGCGTGGTCGTTCGTGGTGGGCGGCCTATTCACGCGGCATCTTTCCGTGCGCGAGCCGGTCGGCCGCTGGCTGATGCTCTTGTTCGATCCGCTTCTGCTTTTGGCGACGGTGGTGGTGGTGGGCTGGGCATTCGGCGTGCGTGCCGCGCTCCTGATGGTGGTGTTCGTCGGCACGCACTACTTGATGTCCTGGGGGCACTTGAAGGGCGCGCTCCTGCGCACCGATTTCGCCATGTGTTCCGTTCTGGCGGTGTGCTTGGTCAAAAAGGGCCGCTACAAGCTCGCCGGCATTCTGCTCGGATGGGCGACGCTTTCGCGCGTGTTCCCGGCGTTTCTTCTGGTTGGACCAGTGGTGCTACTCGTCGGCGACTTGGTTCGTAACCGCCAGCTCAACCGTCCGCTTGTGGGCCTGCTGGTGGCGAGCGCCGCAACCATAGTGGTGGTCGTGCTGGCCTCGTGCGCCTACTTTGGTGGCACTGGCATCTGGCATGAATGGAGCTCGAAGATCGCGCTGCACTACGCTGGCGGCAGCGATTGGGATCTCGGCTACCGGACCGTCGCGGAGGCGCGGTTCATCCGGGGCGTTCCCGTGCGCGCGGCCGATCTCGCCGTCGAGGCTGGGCAGCAAGCGGCGGACCTGCTCACCCAAGGGGCGGAGTTTGTCGTGCTTGCCTTGCTGGTCGTGCCTGCTCTTGCCTTCATTCGCGCGCTCGAGCACCACGAGGCGGTGGCCTTTGGCTTCGTGTTCGTGTTCTTGCTCAGCCTCGCGACCTACTACTACTACTTGATCCTGTGCGTGCCCCTGCTGTTTTTTGCATCCGATTTGGGAAAGCCCCAGCGCGCCCTGGGCGCTGCCTTCCTTTTTCTGACAGGCTCGGCCGGCTACGTGCTGTTCAGCGGCTGGCAACCCCTGCGCGAGTTGTGGGTGCCGCTGCGTGGCTGGCATCAGGCCTTCCCGACCTACTACTTTCTCAGCTGCCTCATCGCGGTCAGCGCGGCCCAGATGGTCATCATTGCCGCGACCAAAGCGCGCGCCCTGGAACGCGCCCAGCCGCGGACTTCTTCGCACAGTGGTCCATAGATTAAGCTGCGGAGCGCACCGACGGCCGCCTCGATGGCCTTGGCGTGGCCCGGACAGGGCCGTAGCGGATCTGACCAGGGTGTGCTAATAGGGGGCCTGCCTACAGCAGAGGCGTGACGCACGTCTCTGCCCGGTGCAAAGCATGCTGCTGGATTGGGTCTACGGACTTTTCTCGAATGATCTCGCCATCGATCTCGGAACGGCGACGACGCTGACCTTTGTGCGCGGTAAGGGCATCGTCTCGAACGAGCCCTCGGTGGTGGCGGTGCAGCGCTCGGGCAACGGCACCAAAAAGGTGCTGGCCGTGGGCAAGCAGGCCAAGGAGATGCTGGGCCGCACGCCGGGCAACATCGCGGCCGTTCGCCCGATGAAGGACGGAGTCATCGCCGACTTCGAGGTCACCGAGGCGATGTTGCGCTATTTCATCACCCGCGTTCACAACCGCCAGACCTTGGTCAAGCCACGCATCATCATCGGCGTTCCCTCGGGTATCACCGAGGTGGAAAAGCGCGCCGTGCGCGACTCGGCCCTGGCCGCTGGCGCACGCGAAGTCTATCTGATCGAAGAGCCCATGGCTGCGGCCATCGGCGCCGGCCTGCCCGTGACCGAGCCGTCGGGCAACATGATCGTCGATATCGGCGGTGGCACCACCGAGGTGGCGGTCATCTCGCTGTCGGGCATCGTGGCCGCGCGTTCGATTCGCATGGCGGGCGACAAGCTGGATGAGGCCGTGGTGGCATACATTCGACGCAAGTACAGCCTGCTCATCGGCGAGCGGACAGCCGAGCTCGTGAAGAAGCAGATCGGCAACGCCTACAAGCTCGACGAGGTCGAGTCCATGGAGATCAAAGGTCGCGACCTCATCGCTGGCGTTCCCAAGACCATCGTGGTCACCAGCGACGAAATCCGCGAAGCCCTGGCCGAGCCCGTGGGCGCCATCGTCGAGGCGGTGAAATCCGTGCTCGAACGCACGCCGCCCGAGCTGGCCGCCGACATCGTCGACCGCGGCATCGTGCTCACCGGCGGCGGCTCGCTCTTGCGCAACCTGGACGTGCTCCTGCGCGAGGAGACCGGTTTGCCGGTCATGGTGTCCGACTCGCCCGAGTGCGCGGTCGTTCTCGGCACGGGACGTGCGCTCGACGAGCTCGCCTTGCTCAAGGAAGTCGCCCTGCAATAGCGGCGTTTCCAGTGGATCGCCCGCATAACGGGCCGTAGATTCGCCATTCACGAAGGATGTTTCACAGCGGTCACAGGCAGAAAGTCCGCGAGGTCGTGATCATCACGACGGCCTTCGTGTTGTCGCTCTTCCTGCTTCGGCAAAGCGTGCGTTCGCCCGAATACCTGTCGCCGCTCGACCGTGGCATCCTGACCCTGGTTTCGCCGGTGCAATCGGCCTTCGCCACCCTGGCGCGCAGCATCGGGCACGCGGCTGGCCGCTACGTGGATTTGGTGCACGTGCGCGCCGAGAACGGGAAACTGCGCAACGACAACGATCATCTGCGGGCCGAGCTTCTCGAAGCCAAGCGTGGCGCTGCCGAGAGCGTGCGCTTTCAGCACCTGCTTGGCCTGCGCAACGCCGTCGCGGCCGAGACCCTGGTGGCGCGCGTGATCGCCATCGACGTCTCGCCGTACTTCCGCGTGGCCCGCATCCAGCTCGATCGCGGCGAGAGCCTAGTCCAGCGCGGGATGCCGGTGATTACGCCCGAGGGCGTGGTCGGCCGGATCAATCGGACGTCTGGCGAAACCTCGGACATTATGTTGTCGGTAGATCCGCGCTCGGCCATTGATGTGGTACTGCCGCGCACTGGTGGTCGCGGCATTCTCAAGGGCAAACCCGGTGAAAATGGCTACCGCTGCGCCATCGAATACCTGATGCAAGGCGATCAAGCCAAGGACGGCGACCTTGTGGTCACGAGCGGCCTCGGCGGCTTCCCTCGCGATCTGCCCGTCGGAAAAATCAGCAAGGTCGTGAAGAATTCTGCGGGCCTCACCCAGGACATCGAAATCACGCCCGACGTGGACTTCGCCCGCTTGTCCGAGGTTCTGGTGGTGGTGGCGCCCGCGCCACCCGCCGATCCGGACGCGGGTTCCAAGAAACCCCTGGCGCCCGCGCACGGGCTGGCGGTGTATAGGTAATGCGATCCGTAGCCACACTCGCCGTCGGTCTTCTGCTTCTGCTGTTGCAGTCCACGGTCATGGAATTCGCTCCCGTGCACCTGGTGACGCCCAGCCTCGGGCTTCTGGTCGTGCTTTACGTGGGCATGGCTCCGCTCAAGTGGTCGCCCGGATCGGCGGTCGTGGTCGGGTTCAGCATGGGCTACCTATTCGATTTGGTATCGGGCGCGCCCAGGGGCGTGCACGCCTTCGTGTTCGTGACCTTGGCGCTCATCGCGCGGGTGCTGGCCTGGCGTCTGGCGGTGCGCGGGATCGTGCTTAAGGCTGCGACCTCGTTCGTGGCCAGCATCATTGCTGCCTTTCTCATTGTTGTCGTGCGCGCCCAGATCAGCCCCGAAAGCGGCTACGGCGGCCTTACGCAGGCGCCGCTCGAAGCCCTTCTTACCGCCGTGGCCGGTCCTCCGGTTTTGTGGCTCTTGGCGCGGCTTGATGGCCGGCTCGATCCCGCCTTGTTGCGGGTCGGGCTTGCTCGCCGCCGCGCACGTGCGCTTGGCCAAGGAATGCCCCAACGCTGACCCCTACCGACTTTTTCGCCGATGGATATTGCAGGGCAGGACGCAGAACTTCCTGAGATACGGCATCGCAGCCAGGTGCTGTCGTTGATCGTGACCGTGGTCTTCTTGGCCCTGGGCGTGCGCCTATTCTATTTGCAAGTCATCGAGGGCGACAATTTCTATCGGATGACGGCCGAGAACATCATCCGCACGGTGCCCCTGCCGGCGACCCGCGGCCAGATCCGCGACCGCAAGGGGCGGGTATTCGCCACCATGGTGCCGTCCTACGACATCGAGGTGCTGCCCTCGCAGATCACGCGCGAATCCTACGATCGCCTGCGTGCCTTGCTGGGGCCAGATGTGGAGCGGATGCTGACCTGGGAAGCTATCCAGGCCGAGGCCACCAAGGGTAAGGATCGCACACTGGTCGCGGCCGAGAACGTGAGTCGCGACGTGATGGCCCAGCTCGAAACCTCGCTGGACAAGCCCGGCATTCACGTTGCGGCAGTGCAGCGCCGCCACTATCCGAACGGCACCACCGCCGCCCACGCCATCGGCTACCTCAACGAGGTCTCGGCCGAGGAGCTCAAGACCCGCAAGGACGAAGGCTACCAGGCCGGCGACACCATCGGGCGCACCGGTATCGAGCGGCAGTGGGAGCCCTACCTGCGCGGGCAGAAGGGTTTCGAGAAGGTCGTGGTCAACCGTCGCGGCCTGCGCCGCACCGACGTGCATATCTCCGACCTGGTCACCGACGGTCCGGTCAGCCAGTCGCCCTCGCCGGGCAACAATGTCATCCTTACCCTCGATCTCGATGTCCAGCGCATCGTCGAGCGCGCCCTGCGCTCGGTGCGCTCGGCCGCCGCCGTCGTCGTCGACATCGAGACCGGACGCATTCTCGCCATCGCGTCCAAACCCGCCTTCGACCCCAACATGATGTCGGGCGGGTTGTCCCCGGAAAACATCGCCCGCGTGCTCAGCGATCGGCTGCGCCCGTTCCGCGACAAGGCCTTGTCCGATACCTTCAATCCCGGTTCGACCTTCAAGGCCATCACCGCCATGACCGGGCTGGAAGAAAAAGTCATCGTGCCCGAAGACAAGGTCAAGTGCGGCGGCTATATCCAGGTCGGCCGCCGCCGTTTCCGTTGCACCAAGGCACACAAGACGGTGAACCTGTACGACGCCATCGTGCAAAGCTGCAACGTCTTCTTCTACGACCTGGGTGGCCGTCCCGGCATGATGAACCGCATGGCCAAGTACGCGGCGGACTTCGGGCTGGGCGCACCCACCGGGCTCGGGCTCAATGGCGAGCAGGCCGGGTTCATTCCCACCGAGGAATGGCACCGCGCTCGGGCTTTGACAGACAAAAAGAACGAGGGCTTCGTGGTCGGCCACGCGCTCAACACCGCCATCGGCGAAGGCGCCGTGCGTGTCACCGTCTTGCAGATGGCGTTGCTCTACGCTGCCATTGCCTCAGACGGAAAACTGTGGTTGCCCCAGATCGTGGACCGGGTCGAATCGCCCTCCGGTCAAATCATCGAAGAGTTCCCGCCGCGCGTGCGGCGCGATGTCTCGGTTTCGCCTGAATCCATGGCCTTTCTGCGGCGGGCGCTCTACGGCGTCGTCTTCGATTCCAAGGGAACGGCCTACAAGGCGCGCCCCAAGCGCATCGAAATCGCGGGCAAGACGGGGACAGCTCAAGTGTTCCAAGGCGGCCGGCGTGGCGGCGATGAACCTCCGCTTCCGTATGAGCGCGTGGACCATGCATGGTTCGCCGGGTTTGCGCCCGCAGCCAAGCCGCGCATCGCCTTTGCCGTTCTCGTCGAGCACGGCGGCCACGGCGGCTCGGTCTCGGCGCCCGTGGCGGTGGAGATCGTCGAGAACTACTTCGACACGGTGGTGCCGCCCGACGAGCGCAACCCGCCGCGCGTTTCCCACCGCGGCGAGCGCCGCCTGAGCGCCACCGCGGACAAGCCCGTGGCCGAGGCGCGCGTCGCGGGCTCCAAGCTTGCGCCGGCCAGTGACGAAGAACCCCCAGCCTCGATAACACCCAGTGAAGGCGAGTGATGGCAAGATCGGTTTCCTGGCGAAAACTGCGCTTCCGCTTCGACTGGACGCTGACCTTTGCCCTGACCGTGTGTTTCAGTCTTGGCCTGCTCAACCTGTGGAGCGCCGTGCGCGAGCGGCAGTTCAATCTCTTTGCCCAGCAGCTGTCGTGGCTGGCCGGCGGCATTCTCATCTTTCTCGCGGTGGCCAGCTTCGATTACCGCATTATCTCGCGCATCGGTTACATCTTGTACGGCTTCGGCATCGTGCTGCTGGTGGCGGTGCTCGTGCACGGTAAGGTGGTGAGCGGCTCCCGCCGCTGGTTCGACCTGGGCGCCTTTCACTTGCAACCATCGGAGCTGATGAAGGTGATGACCATCATCGCGCTCGCCAAATACATTCACGACACACCGTCGCTGGATGGCCGGACACTTCGCCACATTCTCGTACCCCTGTTTCTCGCCGGGCTGCCGGTGTTGCTCGTCGCTGCTCAGCCCGACCTCGGCACGGCGCTCATCATCGGGCTCATCTCGGCGACGGTCGTCATCATCGCCCGACTGCGCATGAAGACCCTGGCCGGTATCGTGGTCGCCGGCGCGCTGGCCATCGCCCCGCTGTGGGAATACGCGCTTCACGACTACCAGCGCAACCGCGTGTTGGCCTTCATCAATCCCGCGCTCGATCCGGCCACCGCCTGGCAACCACGCCAGGCCATGAACGCCGTCGGCTCGGGCCGCTTCATCGGCAAGGGCTTCTTGCAGGGGACGCAGATCCGTCTGCGCTCGTTGCCCGCCTTGTGGACGGATTTTCCCTTCGCCGTATGGGCCGAGGAATGGGGCTTCATCGGCTGCACCGCGGTTCTTCTCGCCTACGCGCTGCTGGTGCTGTGGGTGCTCAAGATCGGCCGCGAGGCGCGCGACCGCTTCGGCATCACGGTGTGCGTGGGCGTGGCGTCCATGCTGTTCTGGCAAGTCGCGGTCAACATCGGCATGGTGACCGGACTTTTGCCCGTGGTCGGCGTGACCTTGCCGCTCATCAGCTACGGCGGCTCCAGCGCACTCACCGTGATGCTCGCGCTTGGGTTGGTGATGAACGTGTCGGTCCGGCGATTCGCGTATTGAGGGGCACTCAGGTTGCGCCTCAGTTCGATTGGGATTTACAAAAGACGGGATGTGATCATTCATTGGCGACGGAACGAAGATGAAACTTTCTGTCATGTTGGGCAAAGCAGTCGGCTTGATGCTTCCGGTAGCCCTTGGTCTATGCGGACTGGGCTGCGTGAACTTGGATAAGCCTGCCCTAGTGGCCCAGTGCGCATCCGGCCAGGGCGATTCCTGCAGCGATGGGGGGAAGAAGGATGCCGCATTCACGGATAGTGCCGCCGTCAACCCGGACAGCGCTCCGTTTGACCTAAACAGCGACGACAGTTATGCGCCCACCGCCGATACGCAAGCCGCGGATTCTTCGCCGGCCTACGATGCGGGCTCCACCGATCGCGCAGACGCGAACTCTCCGAATGGTGTCGATGGCGGTGCAGATACCGTGCCCGATGGTGCAGATACCTTGCCCGACGGCGCAAAACCGGATGCGCTCATCGCCGAGGACGCCCCGCTGGATGGAGTCCCGCCCGCGGACCTGCCCGCTGCCGATGTGCCCGTAAATCCCGACGCCCAAGCGGACCTCGCTGTGGCCGACGCCAACACCGCGCCGACCGACGGCGGCTCGAGCTCGATCACGACCTTCACGTCGGGAAAGGGCGTGGGTGTGATGACGGGCTATGGATGGGCCTCGCTGGGCGCTGCCGACACGCTCACATCACCCACGTGCGGCACCCCTCCTGCACCCATCACCGGATCGGCCCTCTGCGCGTCGCAACCCAACTGGAACAGCTCGACCGCCCTTTGCATGATTGGCGTTGTGCCCAAGCTCTCGTCGCCTACCGAGGCCGCCTCCAACTGGGGTGTGGAAGTCGGCGTGAACGCCAAGGCACCTCCCGCGGTCCTTGGTAAATCATTCAAGACCATTGCCGTCGGCATTTCGGGCACACCGACAAGCAATCTGCGCATCGTGCTTCATCGCGCCGTCGACAGCGATGCCATAAGTTACTGCGCGAGCTGGACGTCCTCCGACACGGCGGTATCGCTCACGTCGTTCAATACGAGCTGCTGGGATGGTACAGGCACGCAGTTTGCCACCGCCGACATCCCCTTGATCGACAAAGTGGGCATTCAGTCCACGCCTTCCACCGCCGCAGATACCGCAGTTAGCCTGTGCTTGGACAGCATCACGTTCGGTAACTAGAGCCCCAGGAGGACGGCTACGTGTTTCGCTGGTCGGAGCGTCCGGCGAGCTTGAGCCGCCACGAGAGCAGCAGCGCCCCGAAGCACAGCACGATCACGACGATCCACGGACTGTATGTCGCCACTTGGATCACGTGAAGCTGCTGGTAGTAAAACGGCAAGTGGTGATTGCGCCACAGGATCGCGAACTGCTCCCGGGTCCAGTAGTTGACGCTGAGCACGCGAGCCAGAAAGAAGAGCACGCCGATCGCGAAGGCCGAAACGGCCGCGACGGTGAAAAGTTTGCGCACCGAGCATGCGTCGTCGCAGAACTCGCGCAGGGTTGCATGGAAGCTTCGCCAGTAGACTGCGAGGAGCACGAACATCGGCTGGATGATCAGGCAGAAGTAGTGCTCCCACGCCCAGGCGTTGAGGAACGCCGACAGGAGCGAGAAGAGAACGAACGGAAGATCGATCGCGCTCGGATCGGCCTTCTTGGCCCGCTTCGTAGGGCCCCAGCAGACCCAGACCGAAAGGGAGACGAGTACGATCGAGATGACGATCGCGATCGCCTTGAACCTCGGCGAGACCTGCACGGTATCCGGATGGAAGGGGGAGAGCACGCGCGCGACGAGACCGTAGAGGCTGGTGTTCTGCATATTGCCCATCCAGTTGTGGGCGATGGGTCCTTGGTTGGCGGCAAATTGAATCCAACCGTGGATGCCATAGACGCGCGTCATGTACAGCGCGACGCCGACGAAGACGGCTGAAGCGGCCAGGAACGCTCGGAAGCGGCGGGCCGCGAGCAGCATGAAGATCATGAGTCCCGGATACAGCTTCAGCGTTGCCGCGAACCCGATAAGCAGGCCGGCCCGCACGTCCATTCGCCGGCGCAGGCTCCACCAAGCAAGCACGTAGAGGAAGGCGATGAGCTCCGAAGACTGGATGGCGTCGAAGTGGTAGTGCATCCACATGGTCGAGACCACCGCGGCCGTGGCAAGAGCGGTGGTCGCGACGGGGGCAGGGAACTTCAGCTCCTTGGTGGTCAGGTAGATGTGGATGGGCAAGAGCATCAAGCCGGAGAGGGCGGCGAACTCGGCCACCAGCGCCTTCGGAAGATCGGTGAAGGGCAGGAACACGAACGGCGCGGGCGGCGCGTGGCCGAAAGGATTGTTCGCGTGCCCCATGGCATTGAGCCCCTCTTGCGTGAAGGGGCTCATGCCGATTCGAAACAGCTGGGCTCCCCTCCAGTCGGCAAGCCAGTCGCCTTCATGACAGTTGGCCCAGTCGACGGCCAGATAGCCTGGCAGCCCGCGCCGCAACAGCTCGATGCCGCAAGCCAAGCAGAAACAGACAAACAAGCCGTAGAGCAGCTTTTGCAGGGGGGGCAGTGCGAAGCGACGAAGCATCATGGCGTTTTAGCGACCGTAGACTTCAATCTCGCCCAAGAAGAGCTGGCGGGGATCGGGCGTCTCCGAAATCAGCCGCACATATCGGCCGCGAACGCCCTTGCTCTCGGTCCCCCAGGGAAACTCGGCGGTGAACGGCTCGGTCTTCATGGCGATCGTGACGAAATGCTGGTTGTCGAGCGACGTCTGCAAGCTCAGCGGCAGATCGTCCTCACCCCAGCAACAATCGTTGCGCCCATACACGACGACCTCGTCGATCTTATACGGCTTGGCGAGGTCCACGGCGATCCACGGGCGGACTTCCTTTTCCGTGCATACGGCAAACGACCGCTCGCGCTGGACGCCGTCGACAGCGCGATAGAGCGGCCTGGCTCCGAGCAAGAGCGTCGGCACGGCCCCGCAGACCGAGCTCGACGTGACGGGCTTGCCTCGCGCGACGTTGTGTGCGCCGAGCGGAAGCCAGAAGAGCGCGAAGAGGGCCAGGGCGACCGCCGAGCATCGGGCCAGGCTGGTCAGCACAAGCTCCCGACGGGTGCGCACGTCGAGGCGGTTCTCGACCCAGGCGAAGAGTCGCGCGAGATCACGGTAGGTCGTGCCACCTTGCTCGGCGGGATCCGCGCGCGCGAGCCATTCCATGGCTCGGCGGTGTCGGTGCGCTCCCGGAAGCGCCTGGACGGCGGCCAAGGCTTGCTCGGGCACTCCGCTCGTGGTGGCTTCGAGCCTGTGAACATCGCCCTCTTGCGATGCCGCGAAAGCAGCGAAAAGCCGTGACAGAGCCCGCCGCGCGGTTTCGAGGCGAAGCTTGGGATCGGGGGCTCGCTCGGCCATCTGCATCGTATCGACCGCGGCTTCGACCTCGACACGCACGCGGGCTAACCATCCAGGCGGCAGCTCGGCCACTCTCTGCTTGGCCTCACGCAGCCACAGGAACTCGCACGTACGTTTGAAGAGCTTGGCGACCATGCGTGGAGCTGGATGGAGCGTAGTTTGGTGCGCCCGAGGCTGTCAAGTGTCCCTGGCCCTGACCGCCGAGCAGTTGCGTACGTCCTAAGCGCGTCAATGGCAAGAAAGGCTGCAATTTGCTGTGGACAACGTTCATTTGGAGGCAGCCAAGACGCGAAGGGGCCTGATGGTCGGCAATTCGAGAATTGAAGGTATGGATTCGCGGTCAAAGCGAGCGCTCGACCGTCGCATGCGCTTCCCACCTGTCCGCGTTCACGTGTTGTGTGTGGGAATCGATCAACCCGGAAGCCCGTCGGCAGTTTTGCGGGACCTAGGTCGCAGTCAAGGGAGCGGATGTCGGGGGTCCTGGCCTTCTTGAAGTAACCCACGAAGAACCTCAGCCAACCCTCGGACCTAGGACCGGAGATCCCCATGAAGCATGTCCCCTTCTGCAAACACGTATGGCTCGCTGTCGCTTTGGCCGCTGCCTGTTCGCGGAACAGCGCAAAGCCAAACGACAATTCCGGCACTACCAACACCCAGACAACCACGACCGCTTCCGGCGGCAGCGGCGGAACCAGCAACGGCGGCAGCCCCGCCCAAGGCAGCGGCGGCAGGACGGGTGCGGGAGGCGCCACGACGACCAACTCCGTCATCGTGACCCTGACCACGACGACGTTGCAGACATCCACTGGGACTGTCACGAACACGAGCACGTCGTTGACGACGACAACCACCACCAGTACCGAGGTCTCGGGCACGGATACCGTGACGAACACCGCCGTCGTGACGACGACCACGACCCAATCAGGCACTTCGATCGGAACAGTGACGACCTCGGCAACAGGCACATCGACGGCGGCGCTCGGCCCAGCCCCAACCTACGTGCCACCGCCCTACACGACAACCCCCATTCCCAGCGGCACAGCGCCCGTGTTGGTCGACGCGACGGGGAAGTGGCACACCTCGGTGGATCCCGCGACCGGCCGGTTCACCTTCGTCGATCCCAAGGGCTATGCCCGCGTGCTGCGTGGCGTGTCCATGACCGGCATGGAGTCGGGAACGCCGGGGGACGCTTCGGGCGGCGGCTTCTGGATGTACGATCCGAAGGACAACGGGACCGCACCGCAGATCGTCGACAACGTCGTGACCGCTCTCGATCAAATCTGGAATCCAGCTGTCATTCGCGTGCCGATCTGCGGATCGGCATGGGCGACGCCCTACATGGTCCACGACTGGAGCGGCAAGGATCTCATGAACTACCGCGACTGGGTCGACCTGGTCGTGAAGAAGGAGCGCTCGCTCGGCCGCGTGGTCATCGTCGACCTGCACCTTTGGCAGATCGCCCCGCTGTCCAGCGCCGGAAAAGGCAGCAAGCGCATCAACGACCAGACTGGCCAGCCCTACACGGATCGCGTGGACGGCTGCATCGGCTATCAGAAACTAAACAAGAAGGACACCTGTGCCACGACGGATTGGGATCAGACCGACGCCCACAACTGGACCTGCACCGTGGCCAACGCCGAAGGCATCACCCTGCAGAACGCGCACTACAACCGCGAAAAGATCGCCAAGATGTGGGCTCAGATCGCCGCACGCTACAAGGATGACAGCGGCGTGTTCTTGGAGTTGTTCAACGAGCCCTACGAGCAAGTGGACACCGGCGCGGCCTTTGGCACGGATGCCATCGCGGTGAACAAGCTTTTCCCCGCCGAGGACAAGTACGATTGGGACATGTGGACCACGGTGATGAACCGCTGGCTCACGGCCGTGCGCGACGAGGGCGGCGCGGACAACGTCGTGCTCATCAACGGGCTCATGTGGGGCTACGCTTTTCACGGTCCCATCGCCAATCCTGATCGCTACATGCCCTGGGTGGCCAAGGGAACGAAGAACATTGCCTACGGCTTCCACCCCTATCAGCACGGAACATGCTGTGGCGAAGTCGGCGTGGACAAGGATCTCAGCAAGGACGATCCGTATCACCAGGGCTACTGCCGTTACTTCAAGAACGGCACCGCTGCGTCGCCCATGCCGTTGGTCAGCTACCTGCCGTCGAGCGGACCCAATGACCCCATGATCTGCGGCAACATTGGCTACGAGCGCACGCGCCCCATGGGGATGCCGCCGTGCCGATGGATCGCCAACGCGTACAATCCGAACGGCACCTCCGGTCTTTGCGTGGGGCAGCCCGACGTGTGCGAGCCATTGACCAAGGACGAGTGCGATGCCGTCGACCGCGCTTCGCCCACAGCGGGTGGTTGGTCGCGCTACGTCCTGCCCATGGCCAAGTACGGTCCCGTGATCGCCACCGAGTTTGGAGCCTTCGACTGCAGCTCGCCTTTCGTCACCGAGTTCATGAACTACTCGGACACGTACGGTGTGTCCTACACTGCATGGGCATTGTGGCCGCAGAACAACGGTGGCACCTTGAACATGGGTTCCTGTTCATACCCCGCGGTCAATGAAGCCTTCCCCAACCTGAACAAGCCCTACGACACCGATTTCAAGGCTTGTCGCAACCTCTCGGATTGCATCAAGGCTATAGGGCAGCCCATGCGTTGGGCCGGCCAAGCCGTGTTCGAGAACATCCGCAAGCACGCCAACGAACGCGCGTCGAACTAAACCGCGATCATGGTACCATGACCGGCCAATGAACCATCGTGTCAAACGGAACCTGGGCCTCGTCCTTCTAGTGCTGGTCCTCAGCTTGCTCGTCGGGATCGTCGCCTTGGAACTTGGAGCGCTGGACCGGCTCGCCATCCGCCGCGTGCAGAAGCTGGCGCAGGACCAGAAGCAGGAATGGCGCAACCACTGGCTGGGGATCCCGCTGCTGCAGTACCCGAGCGATCTCTTCACTTACCAAGAGTTGATCGCCAGTGTCCAGCCGGACGTGATCATCGAGACGGGCACGTACGCTGGCGGCAGCGCCGTCTACTTCTCGATGCTGCTCGATTTCATCAAGCCCGCGGCGCGCGTCGTTACCATCGACATCTCGCCCACGCTCTGGCAGGGCACCGTCGCCGAGCGCCAGCCCGAGCTCGCGCGGCTATTCGCGCGCATCAACTTCGTTGAGGGGGGGAGCACCGAGCCGGAAACGCTTCGCCGGGTCTCCGCTTTCCTCCATCCCGGCGACAAAGTGCTCGTGCTCCTCGACTCGGCGCACTCCAAGGAGCACGTGCTCGCCGAGATCAAGGCCTACGCGCCGTGGGTCACCGTCGGCAGCTACATCGTGGTGACAGACACGCACCTCGACGGCACCCACTGGGTTGACCACGCCGCGGGGCCAATGGCCGCAACCCGCGAGTTCCTCGCCACCCACCCCGAGTTCCAGGTGGCGACGGAGTGGAACCGCTATTTCCTCAGCGCCTGTCCCCGCGGCTTCCTCCGCCGCGTCCGCTGAGTCCAATGGAAACCACGGCATCGTAGCTGCCGGTTGCCTGGTCGCGCGCCGATCTTGCGACAGGGCGTAGGCTGAGCTGCAGAGGCACGTCGCTATTCGACGGGCGGGACGCCTCGATCACCCTTCCCTTCGACGGCTTCTGGCGGACCGTACTAGGAAGGGTTGGCCCTTTCGGAGCTTCCTAGTAGGTTTCCTAGTATGTCGGCCTTAAGCGATCTGCTTAGGGCCACTTATTCCGGACCCGCTGGATTTCCCGACGGTCGCGCTTGGTGGGACGGCCGCCGCTGTTGAAGGTCAGGGCGGAGGCGTTCTTTAGCTGGAACGCTAGCTGTTCGCGTGCTTGGCGGCTTTCGGCGGTCTCTTTCCACAACGTGGCCGCGTCCGCGCCCGATCCCCGGGTGCCGGAAATCCCGCGCACGACCACGGTTTGGGAAAAGGGCGGGCGGCGAATCGTGATGACCTCGCCCATGGCCACCACGCGTGACCGCTTGGCGCGCTCGCCCCCAAGATCCACTTTTCCACCATCCACCGCCTCCGCCGCCAGGGATCGTGTCTTGAAAAAACGGGCCGCCCACAGCCACTTGTCCAACCGGACGTGGACGCTCGAGGAATCATCGGCATTGGACATGGTGTCGTGCCTTTTTAGAATGCCGGTACGACGGGGGCGATGGTGCCCTGCTGGGTACCGCCGGTCGCCCCCGCGCCGCCGTGGCGACGAATGCGGATCGACGTCGAGATCCTCCGTCAGTCTTGGTTCGCCGTGGGCCGCCACTCAAGCGAGCCATGTCCTGGCGGTCGAATTCTTCGACCTCCTTGAAGCTCTGGGCTTCGCGCACGATTCGCTCGATCACGGGCCAATCTTTGCACCCGATGCGCAACCACACAAGGTCGGACTTGGATGATGCTTCCTTGGCGCTTGGCAGACCGGGGTGCCCGGCGCGGCGAGCTGGTGACTTCGGCTTCCGCTGTTGTTGGCCGTGGTGGCCTCTGATGCGGCGTCGGCTTGTGAGCAAGCGGTACATGCACTAGGTTGGCTCGCATGCGCATCGCGATGGGGATCTACATGTTGGTTCACGGGCTCTGTCATTTCGTCGGATTCGTAGTGCCGTGGAAGATCTTGACGATGAAGGAAGAACCCTACCGGACCACTCTGATTGCGGGCAGGCTCGATGTGGGAAGCATCGGCATTCGGCTGGTAGGTATCCTGTGGTTGCTTGCCTGCGTGGGCTTCATGGCCAGCGGGACCGGCGCGCTCGCTTCGTCGGCTTGGTGGCGCAACGCCATGGTGCCACTGGCCTTGGCCTCGTCGGTTTTGTGTGTGCTGGGACTGCCAGGAGCCAAGATCGGCATCCTGGCCAACGCCCTTCTCCTGACCGCCATTGCGGGCGCCAGTCTGCGCTGGCTGCCCGAGATCAAGTAGCGTTCTGGGTCCGCGGGAGACAGGAAGAGCGCACGGCGTAGTTGACAGTACACGCCGCTTTCGGAACCTGTGTTAGCGTGCGGTGTCTTATCGTCTTGGAGGTGCCGGCATGCTCGTCACGAGGCTATCCGTCATGACTGCGGTGTCGCTCGGGGTTGTCGCGAATGGGTGGGCCAAAGAACACACCGCGGACGCGCGCATTCCCCCATCGCTGCGTTCGTGGATTCCGTGGGTCTCGGACAGCGACGAAGGCAAGAGCGCGCGGTGTCCGTCTCTCGTGGGCGAGACTGAGCCCGCGTGCGAGTGGCCTGCGCGCCTGGCACTCGACCTGAACAAGCGCGGCGGCACGTTCAGACAAGAATGGACGCTCTTTCGCGCCGGCCTTATCGACCTGCCCGGCGATAAGGAGCACTGGCCGCGCGGGATCAAGCTCGACGGAAAGACGGCTCCCGTCGTCGACTTTCAGGGCGGGCCCAAGGTGCAAGCGCCGGTCGGGCAACACGTGGTGACGGGAAGTTTCCTGTGGGACAGCTTGCCCGAGTCGTTGGCGGTGCCCGCGGAAACTGGCTTGGTTGCGCTGTCGCTCAAGGGCGCGCCGGTGCGTTTCCCCATGCGCCAAAACGATGGCCGTTTGTTTTTGGGCCAGAAGACGCCTGAAGATGCGTCGGAGAAAGTCGAAGAAGATCGCGTCGACGTATCGGTTTACCGCAAGCTTACCGATGCCGTGCCCCTCAGCCTGACCACGCGCCTGGTCCTGGCGGTGTCGGGCAAGAGCCGCGAGATTCTATTTGCCCGAGCGCTGCCCGATGGCTTCGCGCCGACGGCAGTCGACAGTCGGCTGCCCGCTCGCTTCGAGGCCGACGGCCGCATTAGCCTGCAGGCGCGGCCGGGACAGTGGACCATCGACATCGAGGCACATCGAGTGAGCCTTGAGAAGTCGGTCACGCGGCCCGTTCCCGAGGGACTGTGGAAAGAGGGCGACGAGGTCTGGGTCTTCGAAGCCGTGCCCGATTTGCGTACGGTCAGCGTCACCGGCGTGCCCGCGATTGATCCGGCGCAGACTCTGTTGCCTGAGCCGTGGAAGGCGTTCCCGGCCTACGCCATGGCGCCCGGCGCACGCCTTGACCTCGTCGAAGAAAAGCGCGGCAACAGCGAGCCGACGCCCGAGCGTCTCAACCTCGACCGCGCGCTTTGGCTCGATTCTGACGGCCGCACCTGGAGCGTACACGATAGGGTCGTGGGCGAGTTTACCCAGGCGTGGCGCCTTGACGTCGACCGGGAAACTCGACTTGGTCGCCTGGCCGTGGACGGCAAGGATCAGTTCCTGACCCTACTCGGCCAGCCTGGCCACATGGGTGTCGAGATCCGCGGCGGCAAGACCAGCATCGATGCCGACAGTCGAATCGACAATCACGCGGGGGCCCTGCCCGCCACGAGCTTTGTGCACGACTTCGATAAGGTGTCGGCCACGCTGCACCTGCCTCTCGGCTGGGATCTGCTGCACGCCAGGGGCGCCGATCAGATTGCGGGTTCGTGGGTCGAGCGCTGGTCGCTCGGCCTGCTGGTGTTGCTTGGAATTCTCGTGCTCGCGCTAGCACGGCTCTATGGCGTGGCGATCGCGCTTCTCGGCTTGTTAGCGTTTGGAATCACGCTTCTGGATCCCGACGCGCCGGCTGCCGTTTGGCTGCTTGTCATCGGCGCCGAGGCGGCGGCCCGGGCGCTCGCACCCGGACACCCGCAGCGGGCGGCGCGGGTCCTGCGTGTCACCGCGTGGGCAATACTTGTGTTGTACATGATCCCCTTCGTTCAAGCCCAGGCAACCTTTGCGCTTCACCCTGCGATGGATCGTGCGCAGTCTCCCCGGTTCTCGAACTTCCTTTCCGATGTGCTGGGCGGGGCGAGCTACAAGCGAAATGTCGCCGCCGAGCGGGATATGATCCCGATGAGCTCGGCGCCGCCAGCTGAGCCGGCGATTGGGAATCTCGTGGGAACGGGAATGGATGCTGTGGACGGCTTGGGTTTGAACGAAGCCGCTCATCTGGGCGAGCAGGGCAAGTTGGGTAAGAAAACCGGTGAGCATGGCCGCCGGCAAGAAGGACTCTATGGTTTGAAAGGGCCCAAAGACTCTCCGGCAGCCTCGGCGTATCGGTCAGTCAGCGCTTTTCGACCCCTGTCTCCGACACTGAACGCGGCCGAATACGATCCGTCTATGGTGGTGCAAACCGGCGAAGGGTTGCCAGGACGGACGCCAACATGGCGTAGCGCCACGTTTTCCTTTGCAGGGCCGGTGAAAAGCGATCGGCACGTGCGTCTGTATCTGGTGCCGCCCTGGCTGTCGCGGGTGCTCGCCGGGGCTGCCGTCCTTCTGCCGCTCGTCTTGGCTTGGTCGATTCTGCGCCGGCCCCTGCGTCTGCGTGGCGCGCCTTTGGCCAACAAGCCGATGTTCGCCGGTCTTCTCGCGCTGATGTTGCTCTTGCCGCTCTCCGCGCGGGCGGAAGATTTTCCATCGGAGGACATGCTCGACGCACTCAAGAAGCGGGTGCTGTCCGAACCCGAGTGCGCGCCCGAATGCGCGGCCATGAACGACATGGTTGTGCATGTGGCACCCAATTGGCTGACCATCACAATCGGGGTTTCCGCGGCCAAGCCGAGCGCCGTGATCCTGCCCGGCGATCAGGCGTCGTGGTCGCCTACCGAGGTTCGCATAGGTGACAAGCCGGCAACAGAGCTCGCGCGGCTCCGACGGAAAACTCCGGATCGCGCTGGGCACAGGAGTGTCTTACGTCGAGCTTGCCGGTCCGCTGCCCGTCCGGGAGAGCATCCAGATTCCGCTGTCCATGCGCCCCCACCACGCAAGCTTCACAGCCACTGGATTCGAAGTAAGCGGCATTCACGAGGACGGCGCAGTGGACGAAAGTCTGCAGCTCACCCGGATTGCCACAGCCAAGGAAGAGAATCAAGGCAAGGGCGAGGAGACAGAGTCAGCGCCCACGTTGCCGCCCTTCTTGCGGGTGGAGCGAACGCTTCTGCTCGGGCTGAAATGGGAAGTGCACACACGGGTCGTGCGGGAAACACCAGCGGGTACGCCGGTGGTCGTCGAAATCCCACTCTTGTCCGGCGAGTCGGTTACCACTGCCACCATCCGAACAGAAAAGACCCGCGGCACGGTCAGTCTCAGCTTCGGCCCCACCGACAGTGAAATCGCGTGGCAGTCGACTCTGTCCGAGCGTACGACCATTCATCTGCGCGCGGATCCTGCAAACGCTTCGCGCTGGACCGAGGTCTGGCGCGCAGAGGTGGGCCCCATCTGGCATGCCACCTTCTCCGGGATTTTGCCCATTCGTCCGCCTCTTGGTGCCGCAAGCCGTGTTCCGGAATGGCGCCCGTGGCCCAGTGAGGAGATCGACATCGTGGTTGAGAAGCCAGGCGCGGCTCCGGGGCAGAGCAAGACCATCGATGCAAGCAGTCTCCAAACGGAGCCCGGGCTGCACGACAGCCATGTGTCACTCGTCCTCGAAATGCGCTCGAGTCAAAGCACGACCCACATCATCACGTTGCCCGAGGGCGCGGACGACCTGCGCATCCAACGCGACAATGCCGAGCAGCCCATCCGTCGTGAAAACCGGTATCTGACGCTCACGCTTCCACCCGGAAGGCATGCTTTCAGCATTATCTGGCGCCAGCCAACCGGACTGTCGACTATGTTCCGCGCGCCAGCCGTGGATTTGGGCCTGCCTTCTGCGAACAGCACGGTGACTATCAATCTTGGCGAAAGACAGCGCTGGGTGTTGTGGCTACACGGACCGTCGATGGGGCCGTTCGTGCAATTCTGGGCTGCGCTCGCGGTCCTGCTGCTGGCAAGCCTTGTGCTTGTGCGCAGCCAGCTGACCCCGCTACGCGCGCGCCACTGGTTCCTGCTTGGGCTTGGCCTTCTTCAAGTCGGCACGCTGCCTTCGCTGGTGGTGCCGTTTCTTTTGCTTGCTCTCGGCCTGCGCGCACGCCACGTGCCGGGCGCCGAACGGCCGTTGCGCTACGACCTCGGGCAGGTCGCACTACTCGTATTGCTTGTCATGTCTTTGATTGTGCTCGTGAACGTCGCCGATTTGGGACTGTGGCGAACGCCCGACATGATGATCGCAGGCAACAATTCGACGGTGAGCCATCTTGAGTGGGGCCAGGATCGAGTTGGCCGGACGCTGGCGCAGCCCACGCTGCTTTCGATGCCCATGTGGGTCTATCGCCTGGCCGTGATCGCTTGGTTCCTGTGGTTGGGCATTTCGCTTCTCGGCTGGGCTGGCTGGGCTTGGAAATGCTTCAAGCAGCATGGCCTTTGGCGGCCATTGTCCCGTCCCCTGAGTCTGCCGCCGCCTAGCCCGTAGGGTGAAAGCGTTGCGAGCTGCAGTGGCGTCGCGTCGTCGGGCAAAAGCTTCTCGTGTTGCCTCAGCACGTCGCCGTCCACATCCACACTGCCCGGCAACGAGCCTTCGAATCGCCGCGACAAGTGCAGACAGACCGGCCGCCATCGCGAGGGTCCAACGCGGGGCGGCTGGCGCGGCCGATGGTCCCGACCTTGCGGACTTTCACGAGGTCATGGACGAGTTTCCCCCGCGCACGCGGGGGATGGTCCCACATTTACGCGGGGCCCTACTCGATCGCCACGCCGTCTTTCTTGCACGCGGCCCTAACCGCGGCGAGCGCCGGCTTGTCAAGATGAGAAGCGGCTTCGCGAGCGCCGGCGACCTTGCCAAGCGCGCACGAGGAAGTTGCGATGATCTGATACGCCTGCATGACCTGGCCGGGCTTGGGCTCGGCCTTGAGCACGGCCCGAGCCTTACGAATGGCGGACTTGTGGTGACCCTTGCGCGATGCCCGCTGCGCCTCACGCATGCGATCCTCGACGCTCGAAGATGAACCTGTTGGCGAACCCATCGACCCTTCGGACGCCTCAGGCTCGCTTGGCGCGAACGGATCGGCTGAAGACTCCGGCTCAGTCTCGGGCCTCGCTGCGATTTTGGCAGTGGCGGCCGGCTTGGCAGTGGGAGAGCGTGCCTCGTCGGATACCCGGGAGCTCACCGCTACTGCTCCACGCTCTTTCTTGTGGTGGCCGCGATGGCTTGCTGATGAGGCGGCCTTGGCCACGCGAATTGTATTCTCCTCGCCTTGCGGTGCGGCCGCAAGAACCGCTGGAGCAGGAGGTGTCTCGGGCGCGACTACTGCTGGCGCGGTTGCGGGAGCAGCAGGAATAGCAGGAACCGGCGCAGCGGCCGAAGCCGCAGGGGCACTTGGAGCCGGAGCAACAGGTGTCGCCGCCGGAGCGATTGCGGCTGGGCGTTCCGGCGCCGCGGGCGTCGAGGCGGGTGTTGCGATTGTGGCCGCCGGCTGCGCCGTCCGGCTTGCTCCATCTCGCTCTGGCCAAAACGCGATTGCGAGGCCAACCAACAAAACGCCTCCGATCGCGATGAGCCACGGGGCTAGCGAGCGTTCGTATTTCTCGAGTGCAGGTGTGGCCTCGATCGCGGGCGTCGCCGCCACCGTCGCTTCCGCCTGCGCCAGCACTCCCGACACTACGATCACCTTCTGAGAGCCCTTCGTCGGGGCCCGCTTTTCGCCGGTCTCCATGAGTTGTCCGTCGACTTGCGCCTCGCGCTTAGCATCGGTCTTCTTCGGGACCGACTGGACATTCGGCCGTGGCACGCGAGAAGCGTTGGCACGAGCTTCGTTGCGGAATGTTCCCCAAGCGATGGTCTGCGGCCCGACTTTGGCGGCTTTCGCAATCGGCTCCGCTGGGGGCTTTGCCACCGTCGCTTCCGCCTGCGCCGGGGCTCCCGACACTACGATCACCTTCTGAGCGCCCTTCGTCGGGGCCCACTTTTCGCCGGTCTCCTCGACTTGCCCGTCGACTTGTCCGTCGACTTGCGCCTCGCGCTTAGCAACGGTCTTCTTCGGGACCGACTGGACAACAGGTTGTGGCACGCGAGAAGCGGTGGCACGAGCTTCGTGGAGGAGTGTTCCCAAAGCGATGGTCTGCGGCGCGACTTTGGCGGCTTGCGCAATCGGCTCAGCTGGGAGCTTTTGCTCGGCCGGCGTCGCCGGCGCCGCATTCTGGCGTGCCTCCAACGAGGCCTGCGACAAATCGATGCCAGAGAACTGAATGCCCGGCAAACGATGCGCATCCCGTAGATACGCGCAATCGCCCAGGCACGCATCGAGAGCCGTGCAAAGCTCGGCCGTGCTGGCGAACCGTAACGAGGGGTTCCTATTCAGGCATTTCAGGATCAGACTATCGATGCGCAGACTTGTTCCGGCTTCGGGGGCACGGCGGCTGGGCGCGATGACCGAACCCGTCGCGAGTGCGTTGATGATCGCAGGCACGGTCTCGCCGCTGACTGGAATAGTCCCGGTGACCATCTGGTAAAAAACAGCGCCCAAGGCGTAGATGTCGCAACGCTGGTCGGTTGGACGCCCTTGAGTTTGCTCGGGCGACAAATAATAGGGCCTGCGGCAAACCACCTCGGCGGGCGTCTGCGCGCTCGGATCGAAGTCGATGAAGCTGGAAGCCCCGAAATCCATCAGCTTGACAAGATCGAAGGTCTTCTCGGGCACGATAGTAAAGCGCATCCCCGTCTCCTTACTTCGACGGACGATGCGACGACGGCCCTCGCGAGAGCACAGGAAAATATTCGCCGGCTTGAGATCGCGATGGACGATCCCGAGCTCATGCGCGGCGCCCAAGCCATGCGCGACCTGCCGGACGATGTTGATGGCTTCGAAAAGCGGCAACCGGTGAACGCGTCGCAGGCGATCTTCGAGGCTTTCCCCGTCGAGGTAGTCCGTCGCCACAAAGACCGATCCGTCAGCGGCCGTGCCGAAGTCCGTCACGTCGGTAATGTTGGGGTGATGGATGCGGCTGGCGGCTTTGGCCTCGACGAAAAGCTTCTCGACCAAATCCTTCTGCCGGCCGCAGTATTCGTGCAGCACCTTGATGGCCACCGGCTTGTCGCTCACCAGGTGCCGTGCCCGGTAGACGACTCCAATCCCGCCTTCACCGATGACACCTTTGATCTCGTAGTCCCTCAGTCGTATCGCCGCGCGAGCCGAGCTGTCGGATGAAATATCGACAGACGAGTGCGCGGTCGCATCTGTGCCCTGCGGCGCCCGAAGCCCTGTTAAGTCGCCCATACCCATTGGCCTACTTCAACCCGGTCTCGTTGGCTACAGATTCTTGCTGTGAGCAGCGAATTCCTCTAGCACCCGCGCGGAAGAAATCGGTTCGAAGAACCGAACCCTTCTCCCGTATTCGGATGGGACCTCGAAGAGGCGAAGAGCGTACCGGAAGCAGTTGAATTCTGACGCTTGGGGTTCTTTGACGGTCTCAGATGCAGGCGCCGCTGACGTAGGAGATGTTCGAGCGGACCACCGTGACCGTGCCATCGGGCGCAACGTGCAACTGGTCCCGTGTGTAAACGATGGGCGCACAATCTTTCGTCAGGCGCGTGGCCACCACATCGTAGCCGCTTTCCGTAGCCCGTATCGAGCCACAGCTTTGCACGGACCAACCCTGGAAGGTCATCTGGTTGGTCAGCAGGCGAGCCTCATCGGCGGTATCGATGGTGCCAAGAAGTGTCTTGTACTCACTCGGCAGGTAGGCTCGCACGGTGCTGCCTGCCGTCGTCACCACGAAGTGCTGGCAGCCGTAGGGCGGTCCCCCGCATTGTTCTCCTGTCTTGATATTGTTGGCCACAGCGGAGAGCTCAGCTGCGCAGGTACTTGCATCGACAGCGCCTTTACAAGCCGTTCCGGACATTTCGAGAATCCGATAGCTGACGTCGGTCCCACCATCTCCCTTGGGCGACGAGAAGGTCACCTCACAAAACGCGATGTAATCAATGGGCGAGGATGGGTTCACGTGCAAAGGGTTCGACGGCTGACCGCCGTCATTACACTCAGGCAGGTTCAGCGTGCCAACGAGATCGGGCCAAAGGGGCTCTGCCGTCGGTCCTGTGCTGCTGGCGCCGCCGGCCCCCGAACTATTGGACACTCCCCCGGATGCGCCAGCGCCTCCGGTTCCTGTGGCGACAGGCGCATCCGGTTTTGCCTCTCCGGCGCCTCCACCTGAGCCGCCCGAGCCGCCATTTCCGGCACTAGCCGAGCTGCCACCAGTCGCACTGGCTTCGGTTCCGCCGGCACCTCCGGTGGCGTGGGCTCCACCCGTTGCCACCCCGCCGCTGGCGCCCGCCGCAGCATCAGGAGCAGAGCCCGAGCTGAGGGTACTGCGGGTGCAGGCTTGACTCCCGAGGACAACGGCCGTGGCCACGACCAGGATAGACATCCACCCATGGTCAGCGAGAGCTCGTTGTCTCTTTGCCAGCAAAGTGAACAAGGTCATCGGGCCCCTCTCTTTGCCTGCCCCTAAAGCAAGACGCGTACCCAGCATGATATCGCTCGGTTGCAGCGTTCTTCGCCGCATCCCCGCGACATCGCCGCGACACTTGGATCAGGGGCAGCTGCGCACGGGGCTTTCTCGAACACGCAGGGTAGTCTACTCCCTCCCGAGATCAAGGCCTACGTGCCGTGGGTCACCGTCGGCAGCTACATCGTGATGGCAGACACGCACCTCGACGGCACCCACTGGGTTGATCACGCCGCGGGGCCAATGGCCGCAACCCGCGTCGGCGCGTGAATCATGCGGGGCTAACTCTCTCGTACCGATGGCGGTCGCTTCGTGCCCGTGGCGGTGGCGGCGATTTGAAATAGATTGAGCGCACGGGCGCGGAATTGGG
>OBLT010000506.1_pt1 | contig 25252 bp, 26 predicted proteins | sample 1518721 | NCBI WGS metagenome assembly OBLT01 (sample SAMEA3539307, study PRJEB22396) | soil metagenome | biome: tundra; feature: field; material: soil | place: USA | collected 2010-05 | depth 0.15 m | reverse complement strand
ACCACCGAGATCTACACTCTTTCCCTACACGACGCTCTTCCGATCTCCTTTAGCCGTGTCACGCAATACCAGAGCCGCTCTGGTTCAACCGTGGCCCAGCGTGGTTCCTCGGCTGTCTCCTGCGTGGGCAGCGCGAAAAGACCTGTATCGAGCAGCGCCGTCGGCCGGTGGCTCTTGGCGGCCCGGTGCAAATCGATGAACCGGTTGCGCAGGGTGACGGTAAGCCAAGAGCCGATCCGATCTTCCGGCAATTCCTTCGGTAGCTTGCGCAAGCTGGTTTCGAAGGTGTCCTGGACCAGGTCATGTGCGTCACTGTCGTTGGCTGTGAACTGAAGCGCGGCCCTATACAGCAACGCTGTGTGCTGACGCGCGATTTCCTCGTGAACGGTCCGGGCCCACCTCGACTGGCAAGTGGGGAAGTCCGATTGCGTAGATTGCGTCAACGTTTCCATGTTCAGCCTCCTCGACGACTGCGGGAGTTTTCGAGTCTCGCAGTCTCCGCTGAGGAGGTGGACCTGTCGATGACCGGGGCTTACAGCCGATTGCAACCGATTGCAGTGCGGAGCCGGACGGCCGACAATCCGACTCGAAATGGAACCGTTTGTCCGTATACTATGCCGTCATGGTATCCGCTGTGACGACGAGAATTCGCATTCCTGGAAGCCTGCGTAGATTCACTGGAAGCCAGGAGGAAGTATCGGCCAGTGGCCACACCGTGGCGGAGGTGATCCAGGATCTCGACCGGCAATGTCCAGGACTGCGCGACTCTCTCCTCGACAGCCAGGGCGTGCGTCGCTTCGTCAATCTGTATGTTGGCGAGAGCGACATCCGATTCCTGAAAGGCCTCGACACCGAGATCAGCGCCGGAGACACGCTAACCATAGTGCCGGCCATTGCCGGTGGATGATAGGCCCGACTAGCCGCGGTCGGTGTCACGGTCGCCACAGGACAGGCATGCGGTGTCGCGCTGGGTGCGAAAACTACGGAAATCCATGCAGGCGCCATCCCACACCAACAGTTTGCCCTTGAGGTTCTTGCCTACTTTGGCCAAGTACTTCACAGCCTCCATCGCCTGCAGGACGCCGATCACGCCCGGCGTGGCGCCGAGCACTGGGGGAACCGTGCTCGGCGGAGGCTCGGGAAAGATGCAGCGCAGACAGGCTGTCTTTGGCACATGGATAAACGACAGGCGGCCTTCCAGACCGAAGACGCTGCCATGGATGAGTGGAATAGCCTTGCGAATGGCTGAATCGTTCAGTACGTAGCGAGCTTCGAAGTTGTCCACACAGTCGACGATCAGTTGAGAATCGCCCACGAGCTCGTCAGCATTGTCCGCACCTATGCGCGCTTCGATGGTCCGCACCTCGATCTCGGGATTTAGCCGCGTGAGCGTCGCCCGTGCCGAGGCCACCTTGCTCACCCCGATTCGAGAAGCGTCGTGAAGAATCTGGCGGTTGAGGTTCGAGAGATCTACCTTGTCCAAATCACAAACCACGAGGCGACCCACGCCGGCCACTGCCAGATAGATCGAGACCGCAGAACCGAGCCCTCCTGCGCCGGCAACGAAGACGGAAGACTCCTTGAGCGCCCGTTGCGCCTCTTGTCCCCAGCCGGGGATCATCATCTGACGCTGGTAGCGCGCAACCTCGTCCGCTGAAAGCTGCATGTCGATCCTCTCCTGCCTCTCCTGCCTCTCCTGCCTCTCCTGCCTCTCCTGCCTCTCCTGCCTCTCCCGCCTCGCTTGCCTCTCTTGCCTCTCCCGCCTCGCTTGCCTCTCTTGTCCTCTTGCCATCTTGGCGCTTTGGCTAGCTCATAGCACGACGACGGCGATCCTTCCGGTCCCAATGCGCAACTGACGAGTGCGCGGACGCCGTTCCACGATCGCCGCTGCATCGCAAACCCCGATCGATGCGAATTGCTTCCTCAGGCGACACACATCGATATTCAGCTCGGCCGCAGTCATGTTCGGGCGGATCGAGAGATCCTCTTGATAGACCCAGCCACAGCTCGTCTCAGGCAAGCCCTGGGCTGCATCGTCCAGCCGCCGCCGTGCAAGCGTCAGAAGGGTATAGTGATGACCGCGTGCTCCGAGATCGAACCTGCGCGAACCGCAGCTCGCCTGCAGCGCAACGTGTTCCTCGTCGCGTGATACCGAGAACACGAGCTCAAGATGCCGAACCTCGAGCTCGGGCGGGTCGTACGAGAGGGAGGTCTTGAGGATGCGCTCTGGGCAGCAAAATCTCCAAGCCCGTCCAGCAATTTCGAAGGTCTGTTGGTTGGTGATTGGACTCGTCGACTCGTTGGGCTGTTCTAGTAGCCAGCCACCTTCTGGGCTCGGGAAGATAGTGACAAGGGGCTCGTCGTTGGAAGGCAAAGCCAAAATGTCGCCGTCGAGCACAACCGGCTCTCCGCCCTCGACCGGAACCGCCATTACCGGAGGCGCCGACGCATCAATGAGTTCCCATTCCTGCTCGACCTTGCCAAAGCTGATCTTGGTCCCTCTGTGTGCCACGAGCTCTTCACCCGACTGGATCTTGTGTCCGTCGAGGTAAGTCCCGTTGCGACTGCCCAGGTCCTTGACCTCCCAGCGGTCCCCGGTCCAGCGAAGGATCGCGTGGCGTGCGGAGACGTATCGCTCGTTGATACGCAACGCGCACGGTGGGGCCCTGCCCACCAAGTGCTCGGGCTCAAGAAAGCGTGTCTCGCCGCTGTGGTTTTCCCGGATCGTCGCCATCGTCTAAGTCCTCGACATTCCTTTCGTGCGCGAGTCTGGCATACAGGAACTCGCGCAGTGCCTCTTGTTCCAACGCTGTGGCGCTTGCTATGCCGTAGTCGGCAAGGAGCTGTTTGATGTCCTTGGGCGGACGCCGCCCCAACCGCCGCTCACAGTACCAATCGAAGAGCTGTGATTGGGTGAGCTCCGCATCTCGCAAAGTCGGTGCCTGCAGGCCACTCTGTGTGAGCACGCGCTCCTTGTTCGCTGCCCTCCGAGCCACCTCGGCGTAGTCGCCGCTTCGGCGAAGCTCATCGACCACATACCGTTCCAGATCGACATGATGCCTTTCTTTGAGCCAGTCGAACTCCACCTGTCGTTCCAGGAAGCTCGCATAGGTTTCTCGAGTCAGCCCATGTGCTTCAAGCCATCTTCCGAACTGACCTTCGTCCTGTCCGCCGTTGCCATCGGCGGTCGATTGCTCGCGTAGGGCCTGGTCGAGCTTGTCGATCCGCTGCTCCGCGTCTGCTACGCCCCGGCGCCGTGCGAGGACTCCTCCCGCCAACCGTGCATATCCTCCGGCCAGAATCGCACGACCTTTTTCGCCGAGCAGCCGCACCTCGGCCGCAAGCAGTTCGACAGGCGACGTTGTTGTCTCTAAGTGGATGGGCGGCTGCCCCTCTGCCCAATCCACAACCTGATCCCAGGCTTCGGTATGCTGAAAGGAAAAGACAGGAGGCTTGGGCGCCTCTCCCGCTGCGCAGCGGTCGCGGATTGCCCGAAGTAGCAATTGGGCATCGAGCCGCTTTTGGTCCACACGGTTCGCCGGCAAGAACGTGCGTAGAGTTTCAAGCACCTGCTCCTGCAATCCATCCTTCTGGCCACGGGCGAGCAAATGTGGAAAAGAGCGCTCAGGATAGAAGGTCTCTTTGGCAAGCGCCTCGAGTCGGCACCGAAGGTCGGCCGGGATGGCTCCCTTCGCCTCGGCGTGGGCCAAAGTGGCGCGAATGTTGACCATGGCCTCCGAAAGAGCCCGAAAACCCGAGCTTGCATCCCCATGCGCCACCGCCACCTCGTCGTCGTCCTCGAGCTCGCCAGATGCGAAAGCCTTGTAGATCTCCCCGACACCCTGCATGCCGAATCGCGCGAGCTCTGCCGCGCGTAAGGCACCCATGCTGGCGGCACCGAAGACGTGGATGCGCTGGGAAAGGGCCCAGAGGATCTCCTTGTGCCACACCGCGGGCAATCGCTCGAAGTACCCATCGATAACACCGATGGCGAAGGGCTTCTCCTTGGCAGCTCGATAGAGATCTCCCTGGGCAACCGGAGGCAAATAGGTGGCGTCGAGCTCTTTTCTGGCATCGTCCACGGACATGGTTGGCCCGAGGAAGACGAAGACCTTCATTGCCTGGCCTCCGCCATACGAACCTGGAGCAAACGTCGGGCACGTGCGCCAGGGATGTAGCCCTGCACATGGTGGTAAGTTTCGAGACCAGGGACTACGACTCGCACGACCGGAATGCCGAACTCCGACTTGCTGAGATCGACGACGATGGCTTGGGTAATGCCGGCCTGGCGTAAATGGTGCAGCAGCAGCTTCAAATCCTCCTCAAAGGTGTCATGGATGTAGCTAGGCGTCTCGTCGAATGCCCGGACCGGCTCTTCCGAGAGGCGTTCGCGGGCACGTTGGACGAGATCGTCTGCCCGAGTCTCGTGGTAGCGCGCTCGCCCGTTGTCGTCGCGCGAGCCAGCGATCAACGTGAGCCGCCCCTGCGCAGCCTCAGTGAGTGCACGCAGGAGAGCCACCTCGCGCACCGGATGGCATCCCATCCCTTCGATGGGTCCCATGGGTCGAAACGGGTTTGGGCTTGCATCAAGGATGACACACCAGAAGGTGGCGATGCCGACGTCCGAAGTCGTGTCCCAAACCCCCACCTTCACCCCCGCTCGCTCGTAGAGCTGAAGTACCTTTTGACAGGCGGGATCAAGGATGGTCTCCAGCCTCACGCGCATTTGCGACTGCTGCGCGGCCGTCTTGCAACGAAACAACGTGACAGCGTCTCGTTCAATGACCTCGCCAAGGCCGTGGGTCACGGCCTCGACAGGGTGGTTCCCCGACGCAAGGCCATTCGAGCTCATCACAAAGCACCCGCTGCCGGTGGGAAACGGCAAGGTGTAGTTCGTGTGAACCAGCTCGTAGGGGAGCCAGATGGGGTTGGAGCTGTAGAGGTCGACTCCCTGAATCCACAGTATCGTTCGGTTCGGGTGAAAGGCGCTTACGGAGATGAAAGGCAGCTCTTCGACTCTGACTAGGTCGTGAGAGAAACGGAGCTCGTTCTGCGATGCGAGCTTGAGCGGCAAAGTGATCCGCTCCGCGTGATAAAGCTCGATCGATTCCATCAGGCCGGAGGCCCGAGCCGCGTCCAGATCGGTACCCTTCCCCTGGGAAACTGACATCGAACGCCCGTTCGGACGACACACCATCACCACCGGAATCCCGATACAATCGAGTCCCGTCACATTGGCCACACGAGTAATCCCGAGCGGCTCTGCAACAGCTCGCGCGCGTGCGACAGTCTCCACCGGTGCTACCCACCGGTGAGTGCCCTGGCGAAAAGCTTTGACCGTCGGGTCACCTGGATGGGAGCGCACCGACACTCGTCACTCGCCAGGCCGATTCTTGGCCTCACGGATAATCGCTTCGAGGTTCACGACCGTGCAAGCATAGCCGGCGCCCGAGGCAATTGCTGGGTCAATGAAGGCGAGATAGGAGCCTGCTTCCTTCAACAAGGTTACGGTGGCAAAAGTATCCGTCGATTCGTCTAGCTTCTTGTCCTCCCTCTTCCAATCGGCCTTTTCCAGCTTGTAGACGCCGTCCTCGCCTATGATGATTATCTTGTAGTAGTTGTCATTAACGGTTCGTGCCATCTGTGTCTCCTTTTCTGTCGTTCGTCTTGCCCAACAATCGATTGGCATAGTCCCTGACCGTTACTAGCCGTCCCGGGAGCAACTGCACTGCATGTCTGGGGTCAAGCGTGACGCCGCGGCTGACGGTTAACATGAGCGCAGCAAAGGCCTCTTCGAATGGATTTGTCGCGTTGGCAAACTGCGCCTCGATGTCTGACTCGGGGATGTGCTCGGGCACACAAGATGGCGCCCCCAGTTCCTCCATGATGCGCAATACCTGCAATTGAGACAGCGGATCGGGTCCGCCGAGGGGGAGCACCTTGCTGCGAAAACCGCTTTCTTCGGAGGCGGCCACCGCAAAACGTGCAACGTCTTGCAGGGAAATCCAGCTTACGGCTCCGTGCCCATCGCCGAAGATCCTTACCCGTCCGCCCACAGGATCGAAGCCAACCGCAGGGCTGAGCCAAATCTCCGAGAAAAAGGCGGGTTGCAAGACAGCAAAATCCATCCGGCCTTGCCGTAGCCGAGCTTCGACCCCGCGCTTGGCACGTTGTAGGGCAAAGTCCAAGGGGTTCGGCGGGAACGAGATGAAGACGAATCGACCGACGCCCAGCCGCTCGGCGGTGGCAACCAGGTTCATCTGCCCATCTTCGTCGACGGCTTTGATCGAGTCGCCTTCCTGTCGCGAGAGCATGGCGCTCGCCGTGGAGATGACGGATGTTACGTCGCGACAGACACCCTCGAGCGATCCGAGGTCTTTCAGGTCAGCCGTGCACAGTTCGACGCCGAGTCCTTCCAGGCCTCTCCGTTTGTCGGCCGCCGTGCCTGCGCGAACCAGGGCACGCACGGATCTGCCTGCACCACGAAGGCGGCGAACAACCTCCATGCCAAGAAGGCCACTGGCACCAACGACCAGCGTCTGCTCTTTGGAGCTCATTGTGCGGGTTCCTTCGCGCGCGTCTTAAGGAATTGATCTCGTCGCGCCGAAAAGCTGGCGGGTTTTCCGAAGTAGGGGGCGAGTGCAAAGGACTCGAATTCTGCCGAGACTGGATAGTCGGTCACTTTCGCGGCGCGCTCCCGCAAACCCTCGGGCAGTGAGCGAGGATCGAGCCGCGTCAGGTAGTCACCCGCAGGGACGCCCTTGGAATGGTCGGCATTCTCCGTTTGCCAGAACTCGGTGACTTTGTTCAACATGCCGGTTACATCTTGAAACTGGCCGAGCTGCTGCCATCCAGCCTGGGTAAGAGCTGGAACCAGGCAGCGCAACTGCATCAGATAGGGTCCGAGGTGACTGTAGTCCAGTCGGCGGACAGCACGGATGAAGCGCATGGCCGGATCCAAATTGGGCGCACAGGGCTGCTCTTGCCAACAGACCCTTCTGACGAAGTTCTGTGTTTCCATCGCGACCAATTCGTCAATCGCCATGTATTCCTTGTTCTCTGAACAGAACTGCATCCTGGTTGCCAGGTCGAGGTCATCAAGATCTGGAATGGTCCAAAGATGCACGTAGTGTCGCAACTTCGAACCCCGCCGTTCTCGTTTGCGATACCAATACGGCGCGCTGGGAGCAAGCAAGAAGGGCGCATTCGACGCAAGCGCATGCGGTTCATTCTCGACGCTGGAATACGTGCTGGCAGCTTCTTCCGAAAGCAGCGACACGCTCTTGAGTGCAAAAACCAATTCGTTGTCGAATTTGTCGCTCAAGAAGCGGAACGCGCCTTTTCCGAGGAAACTAAGCATCCCTTTCTCAAAGTCGACGGTGTTGTCTTCCGGTACCAGCATATCAACGAGCAAGCGATAGTCAGTCATGCCTCTCTCCACTGTCCAGGGTCATCGGTAGTCGGTCTCAGCAAGATGCTTCATGGCCATATCGAACAAAGATCGAGCGCCACTGGTGTTTCCTTCAAGCCAACACCTTTTCGCTCGGACGAGCGCGTCTGTCGCACTTCCCGCTAGGTAGTGCTGATTGGGGTCCAAGATCGGATCGATGCACGCGACGGCGCGTTCGAGCTCGCCTTGCCGAAGGGCGACTTCCATCAGGGGCAGGAGCGCGATCCATTGAAATGGATAGACATACGCTGTTAGGCTGCGCCAGATCTGAAGGGCCTGCTCGGCTTGCGCGCCGGCTGACTCCAGATCTCCTATCTGGAGCGAGATCCACGACTGGTGCGCGAGGGCCACGCCCAAATAGTCGCGTGTCCCGGCGGTGGTTGCCACGTCCCGAAGCCGATCTGTAGCAACTCCGGTCGCCTGTAACTTTCGACGCATTCGTAGGGCAAGAGCCAAGTAGGCTAGGACTCGCGCTTGCAAAGTAGAGTCTCCCGCCCTGAGCGCCAGCGCCTCAGCCGCTTCGAGCTCGCGAACCGCCGAAGCGAGCGAGTTATGAAATAGCAGCGCGAAGCCATAACCGAATTGCGCTACAGGCAACTCGGCCAGACCTTCAAGGCCACTGCAAGCCTCTAGGGCGGAGTGCGCGTGCCGCAAAGTCTCCTCGGTCACGACATAGCGGTCGCGGCGCATGTTGACCAGCTGCTGGTTCTCAAAAAAACGGACCCGTTGCGAAAGCGTGCCATAAGCTTCCACCACAGGGCGAAGTTTGTCTACGATGACGTCCATCTCGGTTACCCTACCAAGCCAGTAGTACACCCAAATCTGATCGATGTGCACCTGGATCCACTCGTCTCGATGCTCGGCCCCGAGATCCAGGCACTCCGGACCGAGTGTCTCCATGGCCAACCCGTAGGAACTCAGTGCGGTCTCGTGCTGGTGGTCGGTTTCCCATGTCTTGCCCAACTTCCGACACAAGCGCGCTCGCGCTGCAACTCGTTCTTGAGGCGTGCCTCTGAGTGCCTGGGTGTACCCTGTCCGCGCCTCATCCCGTCGTGCTACTAGGAAATGCACATCGGCAAGCGCTTCCACCAGATCGAGCATCGTATCGTTCCAGGACGCTGGATCGCTTTCGAGCCGAAGGAGTATTTGATCGACCTGCTTGATCGCTTCTTGGTAAAGCCGTATTGCCTCGTAGTTGGCGTGGATTTCCCGGGCATGATCCGCGGCTAGCTTCAGGTAGTGTGCCGCCTGATCACGCAGCTGGGCAACGGTGAAGTGATGACCGAGGGTCGCCCACTGCTGGCTGGCATCGGGTCGATCACGCCACCGCTGTTCCAACGCGGACCCGGCACGGCGATGGAGATCGCGAAGCTGCTCAGCCGGGACGTGAGAGTGCAAGACCTCGCGAAGCTTGTCGTGAGCGAAGCGGACCTTTTCCGCCTCAGACTGCTCGAGGACTTGGTGGCGCATGAGCTCGTCAACCGCCCCAGCTGACGCCTCTTCGGACAGCGAGGCGACCTCCCGCAGAGTCTCGACCTCCATTTCCCGCCCAAGAACAGCGGCGGCAAGTCCGGCCTGCCGCGCGGCCGGGCTCAGTTGCCGCAGGCGATGCTCAATCAGTGCCAGAAGCGAGCGCGGCAGTGAAATGTTTTCGAACTCTCGGTCTGCCTCATTGTTGTCCGCACGTTCCTGGTCGTGGCCGCCCGATAACTGCCACGAGTTCCTTCGGTCGCGGCACAGAATCCGCTCGGACACCGCCGTACGTAAGTATTCTGCTACGAAGAACGGATTTCCCTCCGCCTGACGTGTGATAAATTGCGTCAATCCCGTGGGCGGCCGATGCAGCGCCAGCATGTCACCGATCATGGTGCGAACCGCCTCGTCGCCCAAGCGAGGCAGCGTCAGGGGAACGACGTGTGGCAGCGCGGCGATAGCGGCCACACCTTCCGATGGCTCTTCACTCCGATAAGTGCAAACGATGAGGATCGGATTCGTTTCAAGAAACTGTGCAGTCAACGAGCGGAGAAAAGCGAGCGAGAGCTCATCTGCCCAACCGAGATCATCGAGTACCCATAGGAGAGGCTGTTCTCCGGAAAAGCGTCCAAGTGTCTCGGAGAGGTATTTAAACAAACGCTGACGCGCAGCTTCCGGCGTAAGCGGAATTGGCGGGGCCGTGCTTGCCGGACCGGGTACTTGCGCCAATGCCGGTTCATACATGGCAAGCACAGAGCACCTGTCGCCGAGCAACCGTTCAGACGCATCGGGACCACCCTCCTGGCAACGATCCGCCACGGCCTGCAGAAGCGACCGGAGGACGTGCAACGGTGCGGGCGCGATGGCGGGGGCCCCGTCGGCGGACAGGGCCGAAGTCTCGCCGGTGACGACGCGCATGCGGCCGCTGGGAAGGCGGGTAAGTTCCATCGCCAAGCGTGTTTTGCCCACTCCACTTTCGCCACCGATGAGCACAAGCGAACCTGAACCCACGACAGCCCGGGCACGCAGCTCAATCAGCCGCCCGAGGATACTCTGCCGCCCGACCAAGCGCGGACGATAGATATACGATCGCGCCGGCGGAAGATCAGAAAGCCGGCGGGCGTCCTGAGCCACCTCGGCGAGCTGGGCAGCGACCTCGTCCGCGTAGCCATATCGTTGCGTGAGGTCCTTTTCCAGCAGCTTGAGGATGAGGGCCTCGAGGTCTTTCGAAATCCCCGGCACAAATTGTGACGGCGGGGTAGGAGCTGCGGCCAGGTGCTGCTGAATAACGACACGCGGCGATCCGGTGAAGGGTTGCACGCCCGTTACCAACTCGTAGAGCATGCAACCTACCGAGTAGAGGTCACTGCGCGCGTCAAGGAACTCCCCGCGGATTTGCTCTGGGGACATGTACGGGAGGGTCCCGGACATGCCGCGTTGGGCTTCGAGTGCCTCTCGACCGCATCCACCGGGGTGGTGAGCGGTGAGCCCAAAATCGATGATCACAGGCTGGTCGCCGACCAGGAGAACATTCTCCGGCTTGAGGTCGCCGTTGACGAAACCTTCGCCGTGCAGGTAGGCCAGCGTGGTGCAGAAGCGGCGCATGATCGCCAGCACCTGGTCGAGATCCCCTGCTGCCGGAGGAACAATTCCACCGATATGCTTCGCTCGTGGCGGGGATGGCGGATGAATATCTTGTTTCGCCTCCAGCGAATGGTCGTGCAACTCCTCGGTCTGGCTCACCACTTTCGTGGAAGGGAGGGGTCCTGACAGTGGTCGGTATGGGCTCCAGATTCGCTGGCCGAACCGCCGCAGGCTTTCTCCCTCGACGAGATCCATCGCGTACCAAGGTCGCCCCTCGTGCACGCCATGGTCGATAATGCGAACGATACCCGGGTGCCGAATGTGCGTGAGGGCCTGGACTTCGCGTCGAATGCTGTCTAGCCACTTCGGGGCGGGGACGCTGACCGTCTTTAAAGCAATGGCTCGCTCGGAGCCGATATGGCGAGCTCGGTAGACGATTCCCATCCCGCCACGACCGAGTAGCTCGATGACTTTATAGGAACCAATAGTCTCCCACATCTGAACCACCCTCGGTTCAAACAAGGGGCGATTGTCCTCATCCCTCGCGCCACGGTCAAGCAAACTTCGGTCTACCTCTACATCCTCGGCTTTGTCTTCCTGCGTACTCGTCAGCGCGTTACCCATGTCCAAGGTGAAGAGCTCCTTCCGCTCTTTGTTGGGCGCAGAAACTGGCTGAGGAGAGTCAAACATCAGCAATCAATAAGACGTAGAACCCGGAAGATCTTCCCGATCCGAGAACAAAAAACTGCCCAGCTGTGTGCGCAGACCTTTCGCACAAAGGTGTACGCAATATCGCCAGCGCTGAAATCATGGAGGAATTGGCAATGGGGGAGGGGCGGATTGCTGACCGCTGCACTGGTCGCAAGTCATCGCCCGATTCGCTGTAAGCCGCTCGGCTCGCGCCTTGCTCCGGTCCGCCGCTAGTTGCGCCGGCAGATTGACCGCCGTGCCGAAGTACATTTCGTCCGGGGTCTGGCCCGAGAAGGCTGGATGTGGCATCTGGGTGTTGTGTTGCTCGACGAAGAACGCCACGAGAGCGCGGAGTCGCTCTATCGAGTCGAGCGAGTTGATGTACAGCCACTGATGCTTGAGCGACCGCCAGAACGCCTCGATCATCGAGTTGGAATAGGCAACATCGATTTGCGCGAGGACACGCTCCAGGCACGAGCTGAGCAGGGTGGCGTCCACTGCCATGTTGATGTTCTCGGTGCCAGAGTCGGCATACAGAAGCGGGCGACCTGCGAAAACCAGATGCTTGCCAGCGGTGAGAAGAAGCTGGCAAGTCGCCGTGGGCTCCAGGCGCGCGGCTACTGTCCAGGCGAGGATCTTCCTGGAGTAGTTGTCGATGATCGCGTGCAGATATGCCTTTGTCCCATCGACCAACTTGAGGACCGTCGCGTCCACATGCCAAATCTCGTTGGGTCGCGCCGCGCGCACGCCAACGGTGGGTTTGGCCGGATGAACGCGCCGCCGCGGCCGAAGCCAGCCTCGCTCGCGAACGAGCTTGCCTCAGGTGGAAACGGAGGCGAAGACCTTACCCAAGCGCTGGGCGTAGATGGACAGTGTGCGCAGAGGCATATGGCGGTATTCGGGTGCCAGGACCATCTCCTTGACGGTGGCGACCTCTGCGGCCGTGAGCCGGCCCGGGCTGGTGCGCGGGCACGAGGATCGGTCGTCGAGGTTGCAGACCAAAGCGGCGCGGCGCCACGCGTGGTATCGCGCGGGTTCGAGATCTACGATTCGCAGGATGACCGCGAGCGGAAGGAATGGTCCCGCACTGGCGATCGCCCGAAGGATGCCAGCCTTGGCGGTGCCTTCAGGAAGCCGCTGGCCAGCGAGGCTGAAACCGGATGCGCGGAGGAGCGCCAGGATGAGCCGGACAAGGGCCGCGAGGATTCGCGCTCGGCAGTCCAGCTTCGCGACCAGGTCGAGCAACTTCTGCCGGTCCTGCTCGAGCGGCTCCATGGTGAGGACAGGACGCAGACCACGCCGTCGCCAGGTGGAAACGGTGGACCGTGGAATCGCGAGGTGCCCGGTAAGTGCCCTCGTGCCGGTGCGGAGCACCTGCTCCCGCAGACGGTGGTCGTAGGTGCGGCGAGGCTGTGGTGTGGCCGCGAGGACGGTTGTCATCGCGGGAGCATCTCCCGGCGGCGCTCAGCCAGCGAAAACCTCAGTGATATTGAGGGTGGCGCACTTGCGTACAGAAAACTCGGGGAGGTCCTCGCACGCAGCTGGGCTGGTTTTGAGGTGCCTGACCTAAACCCATAAAAAGAAAACCCCCGTGTTACCGGGGGTTTAGGGAGTGCGAGGAAGGGGACTCGAACCCCTATGGCTCTTAACCGCTAGCACCTCAAGCCACAGCCAAGCTCCTAACCTATCGACATCACAAAGAAAACCCACAACCCAATTTTTGGACGGAATCGCCATCCATTCGCAACAAGTGGAATTGCTTAGTCTTTTCGTCTAGCACGCGTCCAAAACACCAAGCTCGCATTTCGATTGTGATACTCACCAAAAGGACCTCCGTGGCGGACCCGCCCCAGTCCAAGGCTTTCGCATCCAGCGAGCCGACCTTCCCGCGTGCACACCACCACGCTCAGGTCCGGCATCCAACCCAGCCCCGAGTTCGCCAAGAAGGGTCTTGCGCGCTACGCGGTGAACGTCGGCACGAAATGCGGCCACGACTGTACCTACTGCTCGACCGGCACCATGCTGCGCATGCACCCCTCGTTCAAGGAGGCCGGGGAGAAGCCAATAGATCTGGGCTTCGCCATCGTGGACCCAAGCATGCCGGACCGCGTGGCCCGCGATGCTGAGGCCATCAAGCCAGCGAATCGCGGCCTCGCACAGCTCTGCACCACCACGGAGGGAATTGCGGGGCAGGCGAGGCAATTGTTGGCCAGCGGAACGGCTGTTAGATTGGTCAACCGTTCCTCTGGATGTCCCCGGTTACTTGCGGGCCAGTAGTTCGATTAGTTGGCTGATCAAAACTATCAGCGTAGCCACGAAGCGCATGAGCGCCACGGTCTTGGGCATGCTCGCCTCTCACTGGTGATAGCTGCGCCAAGTAGAAGGTGCGTCGCACGGACGCGTAATCGCCAGAGACCATGGTACACAACCCTCGGCCCGGCTGGGAATTATTTGGCGGACGGAAAGTTGCCCGAGCAACCTGACCGAGGAAGATGCGGCCCAGATTCGGCGAAACGGACACGTAGGTTCATTGCTCGGGCCTGCCGCCATCAGGTGGCGCTGAGGCCGAGTCGGGTCCATTCTGCCCGGACAGCATCTCTGGAGGCAATGGCCGTGGCGCAAGCTGGGCCGGGCCGCCGTAGGTTGGGGCCGGCGCATAGGTCGAGGCTGGCGCGTAGACCGGCACCGGCTGGTACCTTGGAGCCGGCAGATAGGGGCGCTCGTCCTTGATCCGCTCCTGCTCCTGCATGACGTTCCTTGCGGCGCCTCGCGAGTGAAGGTTGAGATAGGTGCCCCAGACCAGCATGGCCAGGCCAGGCAGGCAAAGACTGGCCGTGGTCAACACAGCCTCGGACCTCGACGAATACCCGGAGCTGTCGGCGCTACCGATGCCGAAAAGCAACGTCACCACACCCGCAAGCTGCAGGACGTTTCCCGGATAGTCGATGGAGTCGATGTCGTCGCGGGCGATGGCGACCTGGCCGCCCGAATCTCGTTCGAGGTACAGGTGGTTTTTGTCTGAACCGACAATCATGCCATCGATAGAGTTACCATTTCGGAGATCGACGCTTGCGCCATGGCCGCAGCCAGCGAGCGCGAAGACCGGAAGCGCAGCCACGGCGATTCGCCAGATCCAGGGATGAGAAAAGTGATGGCGCCGCATGGCTGAGATTGCCAAGTTCAAGGTGGAGACAGCCGAGCAGGAATAGGTTGGAGCGACAGCTGGGGCATGGTCGATGCTGCGGTGGAGCGCGAATGCACGGCTAGGTTGCGAATGAGGATGGGTAAGCCGGCGAGCAAATAGCCTATGCCGATGGCGACGGAGATCGCACGCAGGTTCCAGCAATCAGGACCCTGGGTAGGGGCCCGATTGCTGCAGTTGGGCGCAAGAGGAGCGAGCAGCAAGAAGCTCACGCCAACGCCGCTCGTGATGCTGCCGATGACCATACCGATCTTGCCGGGGTGGTCGATGTTAGCCACGTCCGAGCGCTCGATGCTGTAGCGTCCGTCGTCATCGCCAGTGACGTAGAGCCGATTCGCGTCCGAGTAGTCGATGCGGCCTACGATGGTCGGCCCATTTCTGCGTTCGATGGCGGCGGAGGTGCTGCAGCCTTCCACTACGGCGACGAGGAGGAGCAGCGCAACCTTCGGCCTGATTCTGCTCGCCGCCAGCATCTTCACTACTTTATCACAACCCTCCTTCGCCACTTTGTCATCCGGCGGCTAGGCTGGAGTTCGAGGCCCATGTCCATCTCGCAAGGTTGTCATCACCTAGCCACACAAAGCCGCAAGGGTGCGTTGGTGCTCCGGTCGTCACCTCCGGCACATGACTGCGGAATCTGCGCCTGCAAAACCGGCGCATCCGCCATCTGGATGGTGTCGAGTCGGAGAGACATACTCAGCCAGTTGAACGGAGGCCATACCATGATGCGAACCTTCTTCCTCGTCGCTGCGTTGTCGTTACTTGCCCTGCCGCTATCTGCTCGTGCCCAGGATGCTTGCAAGGCCGATGCGGAAAGGCTGTGCAAGGACATCCCACCCGGTGGAGGCCGCATCATCGGCTGCCTGAAGTCGCACGAAGCCGACCTGTCGCCCGCGTGCAAGGAGCGGATGGCTGCCGGGAAGGCGAGGATGGAAAGGGTCAAGGAGGCATGCAAGCCCGACGTGGAGAAGTTCTGCCAGGGAATCCAACCCGGTGATGGCCGTATCGCCGCTTGCCTGAAGTCCCACGATAGCGAACTGGCCCCTGCCTGCCATCAGATCGTTGACCGCGTGGAAACTGCCATTCACGAAGTCCATGAAGCGTGCAACAGCGACGCGGAAAAGTTCTGCCAAGGCATTCAACCTGGCGGCGGTCGCATTCGGGGCTGCCTGAAATCTCATGAGGCCGAACTCTCCGAGGCATGCAAGGCCGTGCTCGCACACGGGGGAAGACCGGCAAAATAGATCTGGGGCCAGTGTGTGGCACGGCCTCGGGGATGGGCTCGACGCCGCTAGGGACCCCACCCCCTAGTACGCGTTTCCCAGGATGGCAGGGGCGGCCTCGTTCAGCAGGCGGGTAGCTTATTCGTCCGCTCCACCGTTAGAAGGGAGGGGCGCGGGCAGGACGCCGCCGACAATCCGCAGGCGTTCGGTCGGGGCGCCTCAAGCGCGAAAACATGCCGCCGCCGTGACTTCGAGCACGGCCGCCCATGGAGGCTGCATCGCACTCGGAGTACACTCGCAGGGCGAGGAGGGCATGTCTTGTGTAGACGGCCACGAGAATCCGCTCAAATCTGACCGTTGGGGCGTGGCCATTACTTGGCTTTCTTCGGGGACGACGCTTACCGTGCGAAACCCAGGCTCAATCGTAAACTCCGGCGGCCAGCATATTGGAGGTCACATGTGCCGATTCCTTATTCTTACCGTTCTCGCCGTCGGTTGTTCGCACAAGTGTGACGACTCGGAAGCCGCGTTCAAAAAATTCGTCAATGCCAATCAATCCTGCGCCGTCGATTCTGACTGCGTCAGTCCTCCGGGGTGCGGCGCGGTTGCGCTCAATCGCAATGTTGACACAAACACCTGTGCGCAACTCTGGTCGCAAGTGACAAACAGTTGCGGCAACCTGAGCCTGCCGGCTTGTCCGCCAGCTTGCGATGTGGACGCTGGGGTTTGCGCCTGCCGGTACGGAAGCAGCGGTAGCGGTGGCTCTGGCCCGTCCGGCAGCGGTGGTGTTACATCCTCTGGTGGCAGCTCCGGCACGTGCGCCGGGCAGGCACCAATCAATCACCGCCAGAGCGCGGTGCAGTGTCCATCGCAGCGCGGGCCTGCACCGCAGTTCTGCCCACCTGGTGGGACTTGCACAGGCCAGCCCTACCCGTCCCAGGTCTCCGGCTTGCCTTTGACCTGCTCCTCCGACTCCCAGTGCACAGCCGGAGTTAACGGCCGCTGCTTTCCCCCTGTCCTTGAGCCCATCGCGATCACGCAGGGTGGATGTACCTACGACGAGTGCTCCGCCGACTCGGATTGCGGAGCGAGGACACCCTGTATCTGCCGCAGCTCGGCCACGGTCAACAGCGCCAATATTTGTGACGCCGGAGGCAATTGCGCCGTGGACTCGGACTGCGGCCCGTGCGGATATTGCTCTCCCTCGCGGAACGCCTGCTACGGCTCCTCAAATCCCGATGACATGGCAGAGGGCTCCCTCGATCCCAAACCCTATTACTGTCACACCGCCTCTGACTTCTGCATGAACGATTCGGACTGCGCTCAGCCCGACGCTGGGATGGCGTCCTGTCCAATGTTTGCATCTTGCGCTTACAACGTGCAGGACACCCGCTGGGAGTGCACCCAGTACCCATGCTGTGGCCTGTGACCCTCTTCGTTTGGTGGCGGCATCCCTCTGGCATGCGCGACCCAGGATGGCAGGGTCGGCCTCGTTTCCAAGATTGCGGGATGGGTCTATGGTGCTGTTCGCTGAGAGCCCCAGCAGGTTGTCATGCCGGCCATGTCGAGCGCACACGCGTAGCCATTTTCTCCCGCGCTGACAGCAGCGAACGTCCCCGTGGGTGCTGTGGACTCGCCGTAGGTGTTGTCACCCCAGCAGACAAGGGTTCCGTCGGTCTTCAAACCGCATGCATGGGTGGCACCCGCGCTGACAGCAGCGAACGTCCCCGTGGGCGCTGTGGACTCGCCGTAGGTGTTGTCACCCCAGCAGGCAATGGTCCCGTCGGTCTTCAAACCGCATGCATGAGTGGCCCCAGCGCTGACCAGAGCGAACTCTCCCGATGGTGGCTTGGCTTGGCCATAAGTGTCATCACCCCAGCACGCGATGGTGGCGTCAGTGGCCACCGCACACCCGTAGTGGCTACCAGTTGCGCTAACGGAAACAAAGGTACCTACAGGTGGAGTTGTTTCGCCGTAGTTGGTGTCACCCCAGCATGCGATTGTTCCGTCGGTCCTCATGCCGCACGCGGAATCGTAGCCGGCGCTGACAGCGGCAAAGGTACCGAGAGGAGGCGTTGTTTCGCCGGTGGGGTTGTCACCCCAACAGGTAAGCGTGCCATCTCTCCTCACCCCGCATGTGAAGTTATTGCCTGCGCTGATAGAGGTGAAGCTCCCCGCTGGCGCGGCGGCCTCGCCGTATGTGTTGTCGCCGGTGCACGCAATGGTGCCGTCAGGCCTCAGGCCACATCTGTGTTCTGTCCCCACGCTGAGGGACACAAGTGGATCTGGAAGTGGCGTGGCTTCATCGTGCTGGTTGTCCCCCCAGCATGAGATAGAGCCGTCGGTGCGCACGCCGCAGGTGTGAAACTCGCCCACGCTGACGGAGGTAAACGTACCTGGCTGGGAAAGGGATTGGCTGAGACTCTTGCCACCCCAGTAATTCATGGTGTGGTCCGTTCTCACGCCACAGGTGAATTCAAAATCTCCCACGCTGATGGATGTGAAAGTGCCTCCGGGAGGGGAGGATTGTCCGTAGTGATTGTCGCCCCAGCAAGCGACCGCACCACCGTTCCTGATGCCACAAGTATGATCGCCCCCGACGCTGATGCTGGTGAAGGTCCCGGAGGGAGGCTTGGTTTCGCCGAAGTAGTCCTTTCCCCAGCAGGCGATTGTACCGTCGATTCTCACTCCGCAAGAGTGCTCAACGCCTGTGCTGACCGAGATGAATGTCCCGACCGGAGGGGCGACCTGGCCGTACGCATTGTCGCCCCAGCAGGCAACGGAGCCATCGGTCTTCACCCCGCAAGCAAATGCTCCTCCGGGGGCCACACTGAGATAGATGAAGGTCGCCGCCGGTGGCGTGGATTCGCCGTGGATGTTAACACCCCAGCAGACGACGGTTCCGTCGGTCTTGAGCGCGCACGTGAAGAATTCCCCCGCGCTGACCGACGTGAAGGTGCCTTGGGGTGGCGTGGACTCGCCGAATTGGTTTGTACCCCAACAGACGACGGTCCCGTCGGTCTTGAGGCCGCACGTGTGCCATATGCCCGCGCTGACCGACGTGAAGTCGTGAATCGTGGTGCTCCCTGGCGCGTTGACCATCCCAGGCCCGGCGTCGGGAATGGGCACCTGCGGTCCGGAATTGTTTGAGCACGCCACCATTGCTGCTGTTCCCAAAATGAGCAAGGTCTTGCAAGGCGGTCCCATGAGCAGGTTTCTCCCGAATCGTTACTATACCCCAAGGGTACCCATCTTAGTCAGTCCCGACGACGGTATGAAGGCAGGCGGGGAAAAGGCCCGCCTTACTCGGTGCTAGTAGCAGCTCTGTCCCGCATCGAGGTAGCACGCAGAGGGCGTGGATACCGGGCCTCCGGTGAAGTCCATACACAGACAAACCTTCACGCAGCAGATTTTTCCCCTGGTAAAGGCCACGCCGCAGGTGAAGCCGCTCACACAGGCCTTGTCGGTCGGGTCGCTCGTGTTCCGCAGGCGGCCGACGCAGTCGCTATCCTCCGAGCACAGGGCGGAGCAGAACGGCCAGGTGTCCGCGACACCGGTTTGGTCAATCGGTTTGATGCAGAGACGGCTCGTGCACTCAAGCGCCTCCGAGTTGTAGACGGCTTGTTTCGGGCCGGCGTCGGTCAGGATGTCGCAGGGAGCGCCTATGTTGTTGGCTTCGGCATGGCCTGCGCCGCCATCGGAGCCGGTGAACGGGAGGTTGCCGCAACCGATGAGGATGGTCGCCGCGATGAAGAGCCCTGCAGGAAGCACGGTCGTTCGCACCACCATAGAGTATCCCTTCGAGCCTGAGCAATCTACGCCAGTGGCACACACGTTGGCCCCAGCCCAGCCCAACGGGAAAAGGAAGCTGGGGTGGGTGTGGGCCTTAGGCACCCACCGTTTTTTCACCGCAGAACTTTCGGCCTCGGCATGCGTGACCCAGGAGGCAGGGCCGGCGGCACCCTGCTAGGCCATAGCTTACCCGCCGCTGGTCTTGGGCTTGAAGTCTTCTGCGCGATCATGTTCGACGGTGGCATGGTCGGCGCCGCCATTGCCAGGCTCTCCGGGGGCGTCACGATCTCTATCGTCGTTCCCGCAGCTTGCGCCAAGGTTCGGTGCGCAGAAAGCTCTCTTCGACGTCGGATTCCATCTGGAGAAACATTCGGTACGGCAACGTGAACGAAAGGATTTCCCTATCGACCTTGTCGCGTTGGGAGATGTCGAAGAAGCCAATCACTCCGCTGGGAGTCTCCTTTTCAGCCTCGGCATGGGCGAATAGAATGGACTGGCAGGCAGCTCCCCAAGGCGAAATGGCAGCGTGAATGGCCCCGCTACGGAAGCCCGCCAGGGTTACCAGGGCCGATAGCTGATCTGGGTTGACGAGCATCATGATGAGCGAAACTTGCTCTTGATCTGTGACCTGATGGAGCGGTTTGAAGACGATGTACTTGGTTGGGACATCACGGTAGGGCAGGTTGCGAATCCACTGCTGGGAGACCTGCGGACTTGCGTGGAAACGCTCGCCCTCACCCATGTCGTAGGGTCGGCCGCTCGCGAGGATAGCCTGTCCTCCGGTCGAGAGAAGACGGTCGATGGGAAAGCCGGGATAGCAGTCACCGAACCCGAGTCCGGTCCCACCGCCGGGACAACCGAAGGTCTTTCGGTCGAAAACGGCGATGCGACCCTTGGCCGCAGCTAGCAACATGGCAGCGACGCAGCCCATTCGGCCTTCCTTGAACTGCGTTGCAGCCTCCGGTTTGTCGTCGGTGAGAAGCACCGCTACCGGCGAGGACTTCAAGGCAATGGCATCTGCGATTCGGCTTTGCATAGGGACGTCTAGCGACGATTGCTTGGTGCTGCAGTTTACCTCGACGAACCGCGATTCCAATGACCTCTCACGCGTCATCCTTGCGGCGACCGGCGTTCTGGTTGGCCGGCCACCAATCCTATCCGCGCCTTCAGATGACCTTTGCGAAGGACCCGCTGAGCGCGGCCAGGAAAGCCGCTTGCACGTGCGCCGCCGTGACCGTGATGCTCCCGCAGGTCAGGTCTTTGGTAGCCGTCGCATCCCCCACGACGATGCACTGGAATCCGAGGTCCGATGCCGCCCGGACGGTCGTGTCGATGCACATGTGGTCCTACTGTCCCTGAGTCCGGCGACGGAGCCGTCATCTGCGCCGTCGCTTGACAATAATCGCAACCCAGCTACCGTCCGGGTCTGAACCTATTCGGGGAGAAAATCATGCGCAGAACTGGAACGGTAGGACTACGTGGTGCTCGGTCCCTCATGAACGGCAAAGCGCTTCTTCTGACTCTCACCGTGGCGAGCTGTAGCTCAACTGGAGGCCAACCCTCGTCGACCGAATCGTCACCAGCAAGCGACGTCTATTTGGTGTCCCTCACCGCCAGTAGCTCTTCCGCCCTCCCAAAATGTACCTCCTCTCTCGCGGGGACTACCGCATACGTCCAGTCACCCGCCGGCTTGTGGTCGTGTCAGGGGGACTCTTGGATCTCTATTCCCTGCGCCAAGGTGCTGGCAGGGGCAGTAGCCTATGCCAGCGCAACCAAGACCCTGTGGGCCTGTGTTTCGGGCTCGTGGACGCAGGTAGTCCTCCCCGCTGGTCCGCCTGGGGCGACCGGCGCTACCGGCGCGACTGGCGTAACCGGCCCCACTGGTCCGGCTGGCCAAACTGGTGCGCCTGGTGCCTCGGGGACTTCGTGCTGGGACCTTAACGGCAACGGGTTGTGTGACCTCTCGACCGAGGACAAGGACGGCAATGGCGTTTGCAACGCAGCGGATTGCCAAGGCAGCCCTGGAGCCACTGGTGTTCAAGGTCCTCAAGGCACATCCGGCCAGAACGGCACCTCTTGCAGCGTCGTCGATAATGGGAATGGCACGAAGACTATCGTATGCCAGGATGGCACACAGGCCACGGTGGGAGACGGCGCAAATGGGACGAATGGCACCAACGGTGCGAATGGAACTGCTTGCTGGGACCTCAACAGTAACGGCAAGTGCGATCTGCCGGGTGAAGACAAGGACGGGAACGGTGTTTGCGACGTCGCCGATTGTCAGGGCACAACTGGCAAACAGGGTCAGAACTCACTGATATCGCTAGCAACTGAGCCTTCGGGAAGCCATTGCACCTTTGGAGGCGTCAAGATTGAGGCAGGGCTTGACACCAATGGGAATGGGGCGCTCGACGGCAGTGAGATTTTTGATACGGCCTACGTGTGCAGCGGCGCACCCGTGATAGATGGAGGCGCCCCCGATCAAGCCGTGTCCCCGGCATGCGGAGAGAGCTCCGGCAGTGGCACGACGGTTAGCGGATCAATCTTAACCGACCAGGTCTGGACACTGTCAGGGAGCCCCTACCGTCTGACTGGTGACGTCACAATTCCGCCCTCCGTGACGCTCACCATCTGGCCGTGCGTGCGCGTACTCGTGTCGCCTAGTGATTCATTAGGCTCTGGAGTAAACCCCTCGCGTGTGGAAATTACGGTACTCGGCCAGATCAACATATATGGCGGCGCCGACTCGCCTGTGTTTTTCGAAGGACTGGATAATACGTCGCCGAGTTGGCAAGGCATCACGCTGAGTGGGGCCCAGGGGATCATCGACGGTATTCGGATATCCAACGCTCAACAAGCGCTGGTGGCGACGAATTCTCGCGTTCTTCAACTTTCTCACGCCACATTTGTTGGCAACACGAATGCCCTGCTGATTGATGGTCAGGCTTCGGTTGTCGACTCGGTGTTTGCCGGGGGCAGCAGTGGTACGGCGATTTCGGTATCGGGCGGAAATCTCGGTCTGAGCCACGTAACCATTGACGGATGGGCACATGCATTTGTCGTTTCTGGTGGCGCCAGCGTCGTAGTGCAAGACGGTATCGTAACGAGCAACCTTCTTGCCGTGACAATTTCACCCGGCAGTTCTTTCTCATCGACATTCACAGATTTCGCCCTCAACGGGGACCCTACCTCTCCAGTTGGGCAGGGCAATATATACCTAGACCCTCGATATTTAGGCCCTGGAATCTACAACCTTTCCAGTGATAGTCCGGCGATTGGTTCTGCACACGATGGCAGTGTCCTCGGTGGGTGCGGCATCAATAACTGTTGGTAGGTGGGCGTTCCGGGGTACCCCACCCCTAGTATGCGTTTCCCAGGATCGCAAGGGCGGCCTCATTCTGCAGGCAGGTAGCTTAGTGGTCTCAGACCATCACTGCCGACAGCACTTCTTGAACTTCTTGCCGCTCACGCCCGTCCTCTACGCGAGGGCCTTTTCGAGCACGACGAATCGCAGGTCCGTCCGTCTGGGCAATCCGAAGCGATGGTTGCCGTAGGGAAAGGGCTCTGTGCGTGTTGTGACGAGATAGCCTCGACGCAAGTACCACGCGATGAGATCTTGCCGTTGCTCGATGACGGTCATTCTTGACCGCTTGGCCCCAAACTCGATGCAAGCCTGTTTCTCCGCCTCGGCCAAGAGGCGCTTGCCAATTCCCAGGGCTTGTAGGAACGGGCGCACGGCAAGCATCCCGATGTATGCACCCGTTGCCTCCCGTCGCAGCAGAACGCATCCCACGGTTTCGTGCCCGCGCGTAGCCAACAGCAATCGAGCGCCGGTATCCTTGAGAATGCCGGCCAATTCCTCGGCATCGGTGCGCTGACCGTCGAGCAAATCGGCCTCGGTGGTCCAACCCGCGCGACTCGCATCGCCGCGATAGGCGCTCTCGACCAACCCAACAACATCGGCCACGTCCGCAGAAGCCGCGTATCGAAATTCCAATTCCTCGTCGCAGGTGACCGATTGCACGGCGGCAGAATAGCAAAGCCCGCGAAGGACCGTACGATCTAGCTGAGCCCAAATGCCTGAGGGGCGGAACCTACCGGGAGAGCGGCGGCCGGCTTACGCCGCTTGGCTTCAGGCCGCCACCCACAGTCCTCGCTCGTCCTGCCCGACCTCAGCGGAGCCAGGAGTGCCACACCACCCCTGGCAACCGAACGCCGCTCTCCAGAATTCCGTTTTAAATTTTCCGCCCTTCAACCACCGACACCTCTAAGCTATATAGGTTACTCCATGGGATGCCCTTCAGTGGAGGAGGGTTCGTTACGTTTTCCTATAGGAGTATTCCGCGACGGCGTTCGCCCGAAGGTGCAACTTTCAATGTGAATAGCCCGCAACTTCTCCTGGCCTTGGCGGTGGGAAAGCAAAGGGCGGCATGCGGTGCTGGATCGAAGCTCGGTATCCAGCAAAACAGGATCAAGCGGTCAGATGAGTTCAGGGCTTCTCCGGCGCGCGCCTACCCAGGATGACCTTTCACCCGTTCGCCAAGGTTGTCCCTTGAGAGGTCATAGTTGCGATCACGGCGGTGTTGCCTCGCCTTCGACGCTGCGACCCCAGCAAGCGACAGTAAGGTCGGTTCTCACTCCGCACGTGTGCGCGCTTCCCGCCGTGACCGTAGTAAATGTTCCTCCAGGTGGCGAGGACTGTCCTTCGGAGTTGTCGCCCCAGCAGACGATGGTGCCGTTGGTTGTGAGCGCACAGGCATGAGAGTAGCCCGCGCTGACCAAGGCGAAGGCTCCCTTTGGTGGCGTGGACTGTCCATGGTTGTCGAGACCCCAGCAGGCGACGGTGCCATCGGTCTCGATCCCACAAGTGAAGAAGTGCCCCGCGCTGACCGAGGCAAACGTGCCTTGCGGTGGCGTGCATTGTCCGTAGGTATTGTCCCCCCAGCAGACCACGCTACCGCCGGTCACTACCTCGCACGTATGGCCATCTCCAGCGCTGACGGATGCAAGTGCGTCTGACCCCGGCGGTGGGACACCGTTGGGGCCGCTGTAGCCCCAGCATGTGAGGGTGTGGTCGGACCGTACGCCGCAGGCCTCGTGGTAGCCAGTGGTGATGGCGAGATACGTGCCCGCTGGGGCCTTTGTCATACCATATGGGTCGGTATACCAAACATCAGCCCAGCAGAAGACGGTGCCGTCGGTTTTCAGGCCGCACATGTAGATCTGGCCCACACTCACAGACGTGAAAGAGCCGGCGGGAGGTGATTGAGGCGGGGTTGTCTTGTAGGCCCCCCAGCAGGCAATGGTGCCGTCCACCTTCACACCGCAGGTGTCGTACCAGCCCGCGCTCACGGAAAGATACTGGTCTGCGGAAGATCTGACAGCGTGGGCGTCGGGGGCAGGTGAGCCTCCATCAAGCTGTTCCCTACCGCCAGAACTGGCCGCATCGGTCGAAGGCGGCAGGATCATGGGCGAGGTGCAACAGGCCAGCACCGTGGGGAGAAGCAAGGGCAGTCGTTTCATCGGTACCTTGGTCGAGCGCCAGCTACTGAAAACGCAACGGCCGAGGAGGAATCAGACCACGTAGATGATCCTCGCGCAAGCTCGCTGCTTCCACCCCGAGCTGCGCTTTAATCCTTCCGGCGAGCACCTGCCTAGGATGACCTTCCACCCGTTCCGGGCCACGCACGCGGCGGCCCAAAATGTCCTCTACCGGCACGAATAACCCAGCCTCGGTGCGCGTTCCAGAATGCGCGTGTAGGCCTCGCAGTCGTAGCTCACCTGACCAACCTGAGCCAAGGTTTGACGAGTTCGATGTGCCAGCCGATGTAGCCACCT
>OBLT010000504.1_pt1 | contig 25330 bp, 24 predicted proteins | sample 1518721 | NCBI WGS metagenome assembly OBLT01 (sample SAMEA3539307, study PRJEB22396) | soil metagenome | biome: tundra; feature: field; material: soil | place: USA | collected 2010-05 | depth 0.15 m | reverse complement strand
CTTTGGCGGCGCGGCTGAGCGATTTGTCTTTGCGGAACACGAGCGCGAGGTCGCGCCGGATTTGCGCGTCGGCGAGCGTGATCGCAACCAGAACCTTGGCCCGGATATCCTCTTCGATATTCGAGCGCGCGATAAATCCCACCCCGACATCGGCCGCCACAAAACGCTTCAGCAGTTCGCTCGAATCGAGTTCCATAGCCAGTTTTGGCTTCAAGTGATGGTCATAAAAAAGCGCATCGAGCGCGTCGCGGGTGTGGCCCAGTTTGGGCACGACGAGCGGATAGGTCGAAACCTCGGCGACGGTGACGCTCTTCTTCGCCGCGAGCGCATGATGCGGAGCTGTGATTACAACGAGTTCGTCGCGATGAATCATCTGCGCCTCGAGCCGGTTATCGGTCACGGGCAGCGAGACCACGCCAAAGTCCACCACGTTCTCGATGATCGACTCGAGAATCCTGGCGTAGTCCGAGCGCTTGATGCTCACGGCGACGTTCGGATAGTCGCGTTTGAATTGCGCGAACACCTCGGGCAGGATGTGCAGGCAGGTGCCTTCATTGGCTCCCACGACAATTTCGCCGCGGGGCACGTGCTCGGTCTCGGCAATCTCGGTGAGGATGGTCTTGCGCCGCTCCAGCGTCTCCTCGGCATACTTGAAAAACAGTTTGCCGGACATGGTGAGCGAAACACGGCCACCGGAGCGGTCGAGCAGGCGAGCGCCCACTTCTTCTTCAAGCGCCCGAATCTGGGATGAAATGGCGGGCTGGGTACGGAAACGCTTCTCCGCCGCGCGGGAGAAGCTGGAGAGGCGCGCCACTTCCAGGAAGATTTCGAGCTGATCGAAGTCCATCGTGTGCTGGCCTCAGACACTATAGCGAGCCTGGGGCAATCACGAAAGGGAAATCAGCGGGATTATGCCTTTGACAAACGCACCCGACTGATCCTAGCGTAAATCCAGGGGCAACGGTAATGCTTACAGCTTTGCTCGTTCTGATCCTAATAGTGCTCGTCCTGATCGAACGAGACATTGCGGCATTTAGAGAAGCGATGCGGGACACTTGGAAGTGCTCTACATGTCGTGGGTCGGGCCATGCTTTGAATGCAGCCGATCCCGAGGAGCGGTGCGGAGCCTGCTTCGGCAGCGGCACGGTCATCGGAGAGACGAACGCCCGCCTAGCCCAGATAACGGGTGCGCTTGATCGGATGCATAATACAACCCTTAAACTGTGGGCCTGCCCACCTGCTCTGGTTCCGGCCAAATCTTCTCTGACGCTTCGCCCGAGACCCTATCTGATCTTTTAAAGGAATGCCCCACCTGCAAAGGCACAGGTAGGAGAATCTAGCCGGTTTCCTTATTCCCAAACCTCACCGACCACTCGCCGCCAGCACTGCGTTCTAAAGTCGCACAGTCGTCCTTCTGCTGAAGATGGTCCACAATTTGTTGGATAGTTGTCTCATCAAGTCCAGCGGAGAGCAGCTTTTTACGTAATTCAACATCGTTGCGGATCGGTTGGACAGTACCGGCACCTCCCGGTTCCGGCTCCGTGACTCCGTACATTCCGGATTCAGTCGGCCTATTCCTTTTGACATGGATCATGGCCGTGCCTTTTTCTTCGTCTTCGCCGCTTTCTCCGGCGGCTTCACCTTGAGCACGTCCGCTGTCACTTGAACGGCAGCGGTGTAGTCATCCTGAGCGAAGCGAAGGATCTGTTTTTCTTTGGTGCGCGAGACAGCAGATCCTTCGCTTCGCTCAGGATGACAAGCATTTAAAAAGCCCCGTCCCCTTAAGGCAAATTTAGACGTTAATCACCGCGATGAGTTCTTTCACGGCGGCGGCGCTCTTGTCGAGGGCCGCTTTCTCTTCCGGAGTCAGTTTGATCTCGATGATCTGCTCGATTCCCTTGGCGCCGAGTTTCACGGGAACGCCGACGAAGAGCCCGTGGATGCCGTACTCTCCGTTGAGATAAGCGGCGCACGGGAGAATCTTTTTCTTGTCTTTGAGAATGGCCTCGACCATCTCGGTGGCGGCGGCCGATGGGGCGTAGTAAGCGGACCCGGTCTTGAGATATTTGACGATCTCGGCGCCGCCGTCGCGGGTGCGCTGAACGATGCGATCGAGCGTAGGCTTGTCCATGAGTTCGGTGATGGGAATGCCGGCGACGGTGGAATAGCGGGGAAGCGGGACCATGGTGTCGCCGTGTCCGCCGAGGACGAAGGCGGTTACATTCTCGACGCTGACTTTGAGTTCCTGGGCGATAAAGGCGCGGAAGCGGGCGGAGTCGAGTATACCGGCCATGCCGATGACGCGCTCCCGCGGAAAGCCGCTCAGCTTGTAGGCGGCCTGCGCCATGGCGTCGAGGGGATTGGAGACGATGATGAGGATGCAGTTCGGCGAGTGCTGCACGACCTTGCCGACTACGTCGCTCATGATTTTGTAGTTGGTATTCAGAAGATCGTCGCGGCTCATGCCGGGCTTGCGTGGAATTCCCGCGGTGATGACGACAATGTCAGACTTGGCTGTGTCGGCATAGTCGTTCGTGCCGAGGATGGCGGAATCGCGTTTCTCGATCGGCATGGCCTGGAGCAGGTCGAGACCTTTGCCTTGGGGAACGCCTTCGATTATATCGATAAGGACGACATCGGCTAGCTCTTTCGCTGCGATCCAGTGAGCGGCGGTGGCGCCTACGTTTCCGGAGCCTACTATCGTTACTTTATTGCGCATGAAGTTTCCTTTCGTAATGTTCAGCAAACAATTCCCTGTAGAGACGCGGCTGGCCGCGTCTCCCGCGGCGGAGACAGGGCAAGCCCCGTCTCTACGGTAAAGCCATGTCTCAGTCCGCTGCCACCGCGACGCTCATGTTTTCGATCATGCAAGTGGCAAACTCGCTGGTTTTCACCTTGGTGGCGCCTGGCATCAGGCGCTCGAAATCGTAGGTTACTTTTTTCTGTTCGATGGTGCGCTCCAGGCTCCGCTCGATCAGATCGGCGGCTTCGGCCCATCCGAGGAAGCGGAACATCATGACGCCCGAAAGAATGACGGAGCCGGGGTTGATGACGTCCTTGTCGGCGTACTTGGGAGCGGTGCCGTGCGTGGCTTCGAAAATGGCGTAGCCGTCGCCGATGTTCGCTCCAGGAGCAATGCCAAGTCCGCCGACCTGCGCGGCGCAGGCGTCGGAGATGTAGTCGCCGTTTAGGTTGGGCGTCGCCAGAACGCTGTATTCATCGGCCCGCGTCACAATCTGCTGAAAGATGGAGTCGGCGATGCGGTCGTTGATCATCAGCTTTTTCTTCCAGACGCCTTTGCCATGCGTGGCGTAGATGGAATCGAGACAGTCTTTCACTTCTTTGTAGATAGTCTGGCGGTAGTCTTCTTGGGCGAACTCCAGGCCCGGTTCAATGAGGCTCGCGTTCTCCTCGACCGTGATACCAGGCTTCTTGTCTTTGTTGTCGATGATCCAGCTCTCGCGCTCGGTGACGACTTTGTCGCGGAACTCCTCGGTGGCGAGATCGTATCCCCACTTGCGGAACGCGCCTTCGGTGAACTTCTGGATGTTGCCTTTGTGGACGAGAGTGACCGCTTTGTTCTTGTTTTCGAGAGCATGTTGGATGGCCATGCGCACCAGGCGCTTGGTACCAGTCACGGAAATCGGCTTGATGCCGACGCCGGAATCGAGGCGGATCTGCTTCTTGCCGCCTTTCAACATGTCTTTGTTGAGGAACGCGATCAGCCGATCGCAATCGGGCGTGCCTTGTTCCCATTCGATGCCGATGTAAACGTCTTCCGTGTTTTCGCGGAAGATGACGATGTTCATGCGCTCGGGATGCTTCACGGGCGAGGGCACACCGGCGTAGTACTTCACGGGACGCACGCAGCCGTAGAGATCGAGGGTCTGGCGCAGGGCGACGTTGAGGGAGCGGATGCCGCCTCCGACGGGCGTGGTCAGCGGACCTTTGATGGAGACGCGAAATTCGCGGATGGCGCTGACGGTGTCGTCGGGGAGCCAGCTCTGAAAGCGAGCCTTGGCTTTCTCTCCGGCGAAGACTTCGTACCAGGCCACGGAACGCTTACCGTGGTACGCCTTTTCGACAGCGGCGTCGAAGACGCGGACAGACGCTTTCCAAATATCGCGGCCGGTGCCGTCTCCTTCGATGAAAGGGATGATGGGGTGATCGGGAACGCGGTACTTGCCGTTGCTGTATTCGATCTTCTGCCCGTTAGATGGAACAGGGACTCCATTGAATGACGCCATGCACTACCTCCAGAATTTGGGAATGACCACCCATTATAAAGAATATTCGAAGAAGTGGGGTGGGACGCACCTCACAGTGGGGGTGAGTGTTCGCGGCTGCATTGGGAGCGCATTGCCGCGTCGCCGGCCCGCGCGCAAAAGAGACGCGGCAAGCCGGGTCTCACCAGGGCGCATTAGCGTTCGATCTTTACAGACTTGACCACTACGTCTTTGTTGGGACGGTCTTGACGGTTCTTGGCGACTTTCGAGATTTTTTCCACGACTTCGTATCCTTCGACGACCTCGCCGAAAATTGTGTGTTTGCCGGTGAGCCAGTCGGTGTTGGCGACGGTGATGAAAAACTGCGATCCGTTGGTGTTGGGACCAGAGTTCGCCATCGCCAGCTTTCCCACTTTGTCAAAACGATGTGGAGAGCCCTTGGTTTCGTCTTCGAACTGGTAGCCGGGACCGCCAAAACCGCTCCCCATCGGGTCGCCGCCCTGGATCATGAAGCCGGGAATTACCCGATGAAAAATAGTCCCGTGGTAAAGGGGGTCAGTGGTTTTCTTCCGAGTAGTGGGATGCGTCCACTCGCGCTTGCCTTCGCTCAGTTCGACGAAGTTGGCGACGGTCTTGGGGGCCTCCTTTTCAAACAGGCGGCAAACGATGGTGCCCTCGCTGGTTTCGAACACGGCATAGGTTCCGGGTGTGCGGGTCATAGTCTCCTCGAATTCCTAAACTAATCTTCCTTACTATTGCTGTAGAGACGAGGCTTGCCTCGTCTCTGCCCCATCGACTTCCTTCGCGCCAGCCGATGGTTTGGGTCCGAGCTAGGGCTTGGCGGTGGAGGCACCGGCGCCATGGATTTCGATGTGCGTGATCTTGACGGGGTGGACCGGACTTTCGCCGTTCGTGGGCATGCGAGCGATTTTCTTCACCAGTTCGACCGCCGCGTCATCGCACTGCCCGAAAATGGTATAGCCGCCATTGAGGCTGGGGTAGGGAACTTCGGTGATAAAGAACTGCGAGCCGTTGGTATCGGGTCCGGCGTTGGCGTAGGCGAGCCGCCCGGGGTGATCAAACTTGACGCTGGGCGAAGTCTCATTCTTGAATTTGTAGCCAGGATCGCCCGTGCCGTTGCCCGCGGGATCTCCACCCTGAATCATGAATTGGGGAATCACGCGGTGGAAGATGGTGCCGTCATAGAGTGGGACGCCGTGTTTTTTTGTATGGCCGATGGGGCTGGTCCAATCCTTCGTGCCCTCAGCCAAGCCGATGAAATTCTCGACTCCGATCGGGGCAACTTTCGGAAACAGCGTGCAATGGAGGTCGCCGGCCGAGGTGTGGATGATGGCAGTGGGATCGGCCTGTGCGGCGCCGAGCAGGGAGGTGGAGATTATCACGACAAGCGTCTGCATTAGAGTTCGCATGGATGCTCCTGTAGGGTGTTTTGACAATCTTTGATTGTACGACAAAGAATTGTACGACAACGATGGGATGACACGGTTCGGTAGCGATTACATGAATGGACGGGCGAGACGCATCGCTTCATCGAATCAATCATCCGGTAGTCATTCCGGCCAGAGTCTGCTCGACGCACCGCTCAAGCGATTGGTCGGTATTGATCGTGATCTTAGGATAAGTGACGGGTTCGAAGCCCGCCTTCATCTCCAGGTAGAGCGCGAACGACCGATTCTGCGCTGGGTGCGAGGGGTCAGGTTCAAGATCCAGGCGCCGCCGAGCGGATTCATCGGAACAGGTGCACTCGATGATCGTCCAGGGCTGAGCGAGTTCGCGTGCGAGTGCCAGAACGCGGTCGATCTGATAGCGACGGGAAAAGGGGCGGCCGTCGAGAAAGATTTTGCGAGCGGGAGTTTCTTGCAGCAGGAAGCGGGCAGCGTCGAGCATGACCTCCATCACGAAGTCGTCTTGCTTGACAGAGTATTCGATATCTTCTGGCGAGAACAGGGCGGCGCGGATCTCGTCTTTGCTAAGAATAGCGCCAGCGCCTTGCGTGTGGCGCAGCAGTTCGCGAGCGAGCGTAGTTTTACCGGTTCCGGGAAGGCCCGCCATGAGAACAATCATTCTGTGGAGAGTGTAGCGGAGACAGAGTTCAGTTCAAGGTTTAGCTCGAGGCTCAGTTGGAGGCGCTTACCGCAGTGGCAGCCACGGTGACGGTGCCCGGTTCGGCGGCAGGTTCTTCCACCGGCGGACGCGGGAAAATCGTCTGCGTCTGACGCCAGTCGTCGTAGCGGTCGGAGACCATTATGTGGAAGCACCAATGGCGGCGCTCTTCCTCGGGTTCGACCAGACCGAGGGCGTTCAGATAGAACAAGTAGTGCTCGACGAACCGAATCTGCTCGTTCGTCATGCCTCGGCGCTGCAGATCGACCGTGATGCCAGCGAGATGAGAAGAGGCGGTGTCACCATCTACTGGGGCGGCGTTGCGATTGCGACGGCGAAGCTTCTTCTGCACCTTGACGCTACGGACGGCGGAGTTTACCTGGATTTGTGCGTGGAACTGGCGGTAATAAACCTCGGAAAGATCCTGCACGAAATCACGGGTCCACGGACGACAAAAACGGCGTGAAGGATCAAGACTGGGCTCAATCTTCAGAGATTCGCTTGCCTCGATGGGCACCAGCGCGCCCGAGGCCTTCAGCTCTTCCATTTGGTCGTCATCTTGAATGCGCGGCAGATCGAGGCGGTCGATTTCTTCGTTTTGCCGGAGCAGGGAATCGTGCGTCGGACGGAACAATGGGTTCCAAAGCACGCCAAAATGTCTACGTATGCGCAGCAGACGGTGGTGGCGATGAGGGGCGACGCGGTGCAGGGCAAAAGCGGTTCCCGGCGAGGCGACCGTAACGAAGATCGCGAGCGTGATCAACGCAGTCAGCAGCGCCAGCGGCGGCTTGCGGATTTTCAGGCTTCGCGTTGTGGGTCTCAGCATCATTCCAATCCGAAATCATTGCCTCCGTTGGAACACTCCCCGGAGCTGGGCAAAAGCCTCGATTCTCCTACAGGCGTTGCAATTGTAAATCACAGATGAACAATTTCGTGAAGCAATTCGACCTAAGCCCCATTACTTAAGGGAGTTGCGGGCGTTACCAGGCCGTAATTCGATGATTCTTCGTGCCAATACTAGGGAAAAGCGCCCTCTTTTGGAAATGCAAAGTTGGACTCTGCAATGCTCGCTGCCCTGCCTCCCGAAGGGCCTCCGATTTCCCGTAGAGACGCGGCTGGCCGCGTCTCAGAGAATGGGGCCAGCCCCGTCGTCTCTACTTGCGCAGTAGGTCGGTGAGCGCTTGTATCATGACCTGGCCACCCACTTCGGCAATCGACGTGGTCAGGGGAATACTCTTCGGGCAAATCTCGACGCAGTTTTGGGCGTAGCCACATTCCTGGATGCCGCCGTCGCCCATGAGTGCCGACAATCGCTCGTGCTTCAAAGCCTGGCCGGTGGGATGCGTATTGAACAGCCGCACTTGTGAGATCGTAGCCGCGCCGACGAATCCTGTGTCCTCGTTGAACTGCGGACAGGCTTCCATGCAGCAGCAACACGAGATGCAGTTCGATAGCGGATAGGCTTTTTCCTGGTCCTGCATGGTCATGCGCGGCCCCGGACCGAGGTCGTAGGTGCCATCGACCGGTATCCAGGCTTTCACTTTTATCAAATTCTCAAAGAGCACGCTGCGATCGACCGCGAGATCGCGCACGATCGGAAATTTCGATAACGGCTCGAGTTTGATCGGCTGATCGAGGTTGTCGAGCAGCGAGGAGCAGGCCATGCGGGCGCGTCCGTTGATGAGCATGGCGCAGGAGCCGCAGATCTCTTCGAGACAAGACGAATCGTAAGTGATCGGCGTGGTCTGCTTGCCGTCGCGGGTGACGGGATTGGCCGCGATCTCCATCAGCGCCGAAGTGATGTTCATGTTCGGCTTGTAGGGAATCTCGAACTCTTCCCACGACGGCTTGGCGTCGGGGGTAAGTTGGCGTTTGATCTTTATGATTACGGATTTATTGTTATTAGCCATTGGTTGCCTTAAGTGCTTCGAGTCTTCCCCGGATTCAAGCTTGATCCCTGGCCCCCAGCGGCTGAAGCCGCAGTCCTGGGGAATGCCTCAATCGGCACGAGTGGAACTCGTGCCCTTCCCGGTTCGTAGTGACGATACATGCGCATCAGTACTTCCGCGGCCGCGGCGGAATCAGCGCCGCATCCACCGCTTCGAACTCAAACTTCGGTTCGTCCAAATCGGGCGCGAAAACTGCTTTCGTGGTCTTCATCCAGTTCTTGTCGTCGCGCTCGGGGAAATCCGGCTTATAGTGCGAGCCGCGCGACTCGTCGCGCATGCCCGCTCCCTGCGCGATTACGCGCGACAACTGCAGCATATTGTAGAGCTGGCGCGCGAACGCGATCGTCGTATTCGCCCACTGCGAGCGGTCGCTCAGGTTGATCTTCTGGTAGCGTTGCAGCAGCTCCACCACTTTGGCGTCGGCTGCCTCACACTTCTTGTTGTAGCGGATGACCGTGCAGTTCGCGGTCATGGTTTCGCCGAGTTCGCGCCAGAGTAGGAACGGATTTTCGTTGCCGTTGGCTTTCATCAGTCCGGCGTTGATTTCCAACTGGCGCTTGCGCTCGGCGTCGAAGTGTCCGTTGCTGGGCGCGGCTTGCAGATTCTTCGCGTACTGCACGGCGCTCGGGCCGGAAACGAAGCCGCCAAAGATACACGACACCAGCGAATTTGCCCCCAGCCGGTTGGCGCCGTGGTATTGGTATTCGGCCTCGCCCGCGGCGTAGATGCCGGGGATATTGGTGGCCTGCTTGTAATCGATCCACAAGCCGCCCATGGTGTAGTGCATGCCCGGAAAAATCTTCATGGGCGTGACCCGCGGATCGTCGCCAACAAACTTCTCGTAGATTTCGAGGATGCCTTCCAGCTTGCGGTCCAGAGTCTTGGCGTCAATGTGGGTGAGGTCGAGGTAGACCATCGGCTTGCCGTCGATGCCGAGGTTATCCTCGAACACCACTTTGAAAATTGCGCGGGTGGCTACGTCGCGCGGGACGAGGTTGCCGTATTTCGGATACCACTCCTCGAGGAAGTACCAGCGCTCTTTCTCAGGAATGGATTTGGGGTCGCGCTTGTCGCCCGGCGTCCTGGGGACCCAGACGCGTCCCCCTTCGCCGCGCGCCGATTCCGACATCAGGCGCAGCTTGTCTTCGCCGGGGATGCAGGTGGGATGCACCTGAATGAACTCACCGTTCGCGTAATAGCAGCCCTGCTGATAAAGCGCCGACTGCGCCGATCCGGTGCACACCACCGAGTTGGTGGACTTGCCGAAGATAGCGCCACAGCCGCCCGTAGCAATGATGATGGCATCGGCCGGGAAGGTCCGAACCTCCATCGTCCACAGGTCCATGGCGCAGATGCCGCGGCAGACGCGCGTTCCGTCGAGCACCGCCGAGAGAAACTCCCAGTGCTCGTACTTCTTCACCTTGCCTTCGGACTCGTAGCGCCGAACCTGCTCGTCGAGGGCATAAAGAAGCTGCTGGCCGGTGGTTGCTCCCGCGAACGCAGTGCGGTTATAGAGCGTGCCTCCGAAGCGGCGGAAATCGAGCAGACCTTCGGGAGTGCGATTGAAGGGAACGCCCATGCGGTCGAGCAGATCGATGATGCCGGGAGCGGCCTCGCACATGGCCTTGACCGGCGGCTGGTTGGCGAGGAAGTCGCCACCGTAAATCGTGTCGTCAAAATGGATCCAGGTGGAATCGCCTTCGCCCTTCAGGTTCTTGGCGGCGTTGATGCCACCCTGCGCGCACACCGAGTGCGAGCGCTTTACCGGGACGATCGAGAACAGGTCAACCTCACCGCCCATTTCGGCGATCTTGATGACGGCGGCCAGGCCTGCCAGGCCGCCGCCCACTACGATGATTTTCGGAGCTGCCATACGGTATGAATCCGATCTGCCGGGCCGGGCCCGGGCCTGCTCGCACAACTTCGTGTAATCTCTCGTACAATCTCTATCGCATCACGAGACTTTCCGAAGTATTGGTATCTAAAGGCTGGTTCGGCGTCGTCAGAAATCCGTACATGCTGCCCGCTCCGATCGCAACCAGGACGAGAGCGAGCGCGAGGCAAATGAAGCCAAAGCCGCGGCGCGCCGCTTCACCGGTCGTAATCCCCCACTTCGCGGCAAATAGCCACAGGCCGTAGCTGAAATGCCAGGAAGCGGCGATGATGCCGACGGCGTAGAAGGCGATCATCCACGGATTCTGAAATTCAGACTGAACTTTGGCGAAAGACTGCATAGGATGCGTCGGCAGGTGCACGCCGGTAAAGCGCAGGTAGTAAGTATGCTGCACGATGTAGATGAGAGTGACGATGCCGGTCCAGCGATGTGTGGTGTAGAGCCAATTGCCAGTCCACGGGTAATTGGCGACGTTGCCCTCGCCTTGATACCAGATCCAAAGGCCGTAGAGGCCGTGGTAGGCGATCGGAATCCAGATGAAGAACAGCTCCAGCAGAAAAACGAAGGGCAGGCTGTTCAGAAACTCGACTTGCTTGCCGTAGGCCGCTGGGCCTTTGATGGCTTCGGCGTTCGAGATGAAGTGTTCGAGAAGGAAAGCTCCGATGGGTACGACGCCGCTGAGGGAATGCAGACGGCGCAGCAGAAACGAGGTACCCTCGCCAGCGCGCAGTGAAGCGACGCCGGGCTTGATCATGGGAGCGGCGGGATTGGCAGTTGACGCCACGATAACGGCTCCTTACGTGTTCCGGTGTACAAACTGGTAATTATCGTTTTGCAGGGGAAGGGAAGTCAAGAAAGATCGAAGTGGGTGTAGATGCTCCAAGATAATGTCACCCCTTAACTGCAACCAGACTTTGTCACCCTATCAGGATGGTGACGATGAGTCAGAAAGAGTTCCAACGGGTGAAAGTAATAAGGATGTTTTTTCGCGGCATTGAGAGGACCCGGAAAAACATGATATACCGCGAAGGTTTTATAGCTATATGTTCTACGTTCAGAGCCGCCGCACTGCTCGTGTGGGGACGGGGCTTTGCCCCGTCCAAGCCGAGCGCAGTTCGGCAGACTGCCTGCGGTCACAGCAACTTTGGATTCGCTTTAGGTTGCCCGATACCACAAAAGAAATGCGCGAAAAGCTGCGCCCCGATGGCTGTACTGGGCTTTTTCTGCCGCGCTCAGCTCGGCAAAGGTCTTGCCGATTTGCGGGAAGTAGAACAGCGGATCATATCCGAATCCATGCTGGCCTCGGGGCGCATTCAGAATGACGCCTTCAGCGGCGCCGCGGAAGGTGTGAACAGTCTGGCCGTCACGGGCGACAACCAGCACGCAGATGAAACGAGCGGTGCGCTTCTGTTCCGGAACCCCTCTCAGTTCGCGGAGCACGCGCGCGTTGTTGGCTTCGTCATCCGTGTTGCACTCAGCCTTATGTGGTTCGTCGACAGCGTAGCGCGCAGAATGAACGCCGGGAGCGCCGCCTAGGGCGTCAATCTCCAGACCGGAGTCGTCGGCTAGAACCAGCTCGCCGGGCACGGCCAGACTGTAGCACTCAGCTTTCTTGCGCGCGTTCTCCTCGAAGCTGGCCCCGTCCTCGACAACTTCGGGCAGAGAAGCAAAGTGCGGGATGTTTGCGATCGTGATGCCGTAGGCGGCGGCAGCTCCGGCGAAATCACGAAGCTTGCCGGCGTTCGAGGTTGCCACCAAGACGCGACGTTGCATCTTGCCTCCCGTGAGTTTTTCTCTGTGTTCCCCCATGTCCTCTGTGGTTATCGGTTTTTTTGACCACAGAGGACACAGAGGACACAGGGGATTACACCCGACGCCCCAGCCGCGTCTTAGGTTGCGTCTTCATCTTCATCCAAGCGACAGCGAGCACAGCCAGGCTAATCAGCGAGAGGATGTTTCCGACGAAACGATCAATCGTCCGGCGGAAATGGATGCGTACATCGCTGTCTCCGGCGGCAATGGGAATGACGATCAGCCCGGTGACATCGGTTTTCTGCGTTGCGGTGGGCTTGCCGTTCAAGACGACCTCCCATGCCGGGTAGCTGAAAAGGCGCACGGTTAGAGTTTGCGGTGGGGCGGCGTGGACCGTGAAGTGTTTTTCCGTCGGCTCCCACGCCAGCATTTCGCTCTGAACCGCTGCCCCCCTGTCGTCGCTGAGGCGGGGAAGACTTTTGTTCAGTTCGTAGGCATCGGCTCCAGCCGGGACGTATTCGTCAGTGCCCTCGTATCCGGTGCCGTCGAGGATGGCATCGTTCATCTCGCGGATATCGCCGGCCTTTTCCCACCAGGGCGGCTGGATGCGATAGCCGGCGACGATAACCGCGGCCAGCAGAACAGCAGACGCCAGGAAGCGCGAGGTCCAGGTCCAACGCTTGGCGGCCATGGTCAGAAGCATTGCCAAAGCGGCATTCATGCCCAGCAGCCAGCGGAAGGGAAGTTGCACGAAGCGGAGCTCGGGCAAGTGCTGCCAGAGCAAATTGCTCGCCGAAAGCATCAGGACCGCGCTGAACACACCCAAGGCGGAAAGCAGCGTCCACGGGCTTTGCTCAGCGGTTACCGCGCTGCCCGCGACTGGACTGTCGAGAGCCTGGCCCGATCTTGCCGAAGGAGCCTGCCCTGAGCTTGCCGAAGGGTTCGCTGCCCCTGCGCGTTTCACCCGCCAGCGGCGCGAAAACCAGATCGCGAAAGCGAGAATGCCAATTTCGACCACCGCTACGGTCGAAACCAGAAGATTGAAGTGGTTGTGATCGGGATCGGGGAGGGTGGTGAAAAGAAAATTGTCCTGCGGCCGGACTCCCGGCGACAGCACCTGGCCGATGTTGATCCATCCTTGTTCGTAAATTGCCGGTAGCAGATAGAACGAGGCCAAGCCAACTCCCAGGAGCATCGCCAGCCCCGTCCGGACTAAGGTCCGGACTAAGGCCCGACCAAGCGGCTGCCAGTCCTGCGGACCCCATGATCGTTGATTGGCGAGCTCGCGCGCGGCTCCAGTCGCAAAGAAGACAACCGCCAGCCCGGCCGCCGCGTAATGCATCATCACCGCCGCAGGTACGTTCGTGAGCCAGGCTGCGGCCAGCGTGACACTCAACCCCAGCGTCGGGCGATGAGTAGGCTCGGATTCCCGCAAAAAGATCCGCAGAAGACAAAGCAGCAGAAGCGGCAACAGCGCCGCCGCCAGCAGTTCGGCGTATGCGCTTCGCCAGTAGACGATCAGCAAGTGGTAGGGATTCAGCGCATAGAACACGGCCGCAAACAACGCGTCCGCGACCGGGAGCCACTCGCGGGCGAGCCGGTACATGGACGCTCCAGCAAGCGTGAGCGCGATCCAGCAATACGCCCCCGGCGCCATCGTCCAGGGCAAAGTCGCACCGAGCGCGGCGCCCAGAGTCCAGGAAGCGGGCGGATAAAACAGGAAGCGGGCATCGCCGTATCCCCAGTACGCCAGCGCCGCCCAGCGCGGATATGCGATACCGTGCTTCCACTGGCCGAGCACTTCCATCCACGAAAACATGTGGAACTCGAAATCATGCCCCGAGGGACTGCCCCACCAGAAAAACGGAGTGATGGCCGCCAGACAGCAGCCAGCCAGCACGAGCGCACGCGAGACCGGACTTCTGAGCAATTTACCCTAACCTCAAACTGGCAGGCTGCTAAAAAGTAAAACGGTGGATACGATCCTCAAGCGACATCCCGTAGAGACGCGGCGCGCCGCGTCTCCAGCGTCCCCGGAGACGGGGCAAGCCCCGTCCCTACAGGCAGAGCAATTCTATTGCATCAGAAAAATTCTCGAAAAATTAACCGCACCGAAATCATTTAGGGGCGGGTGTCGAGGTAATCTGCGATGAGATGATGTCGAACAGACAGCCGGGGACCGGGCCGACACTAAAGAGAAAGGTGAGTCAGGTTCCCGGCTTTTTCTGCGAGTGTTTCTTGCTGGAATCGTGTTAGCTGGGATCGGGGGCTATTAGGCGACCCCTTACTGGCTGCCTTCTATTGGCGGACGTTTATTGATTGACGCTCGCCGGAGTTCGCTGTTGGTGCAGTTCGGCGAGAAACGCTTCTTCCTCCAGCGCACTGCCGGTCCGCAGCAATTCCCGCAGGGGATCCTCGCCGTCGGTTGCGGCGCTGCTGGTCTGGCCTGGTTCCTGGCCTGGTTCCTGGCCTAAATCAACCGAGCTGGCGACGAGAGCGCGAGGAGAAGTCTCCAGTTGCGGAGTGGCACCGGGCTGGCCGGTGAGGAACTCGATGAACTCGCCGACGCTTTTGCGCTGATCTTCCGTGCGGGCGGGAAATTCAATGCCCATGCCATGTCCGGGATGCATGACCCGGACCAAACCTTCGGTGTGAATCTCCATCCCGGCGGCGCGCAGGCACAGATCGACGGCGGAGGACTGAGGGAAGGGAGATTCGGTCTGCACATAGCAGCCGCCCAGACTAAGATCCGTCAGTTTGCATGGCATGACCGCGTCGGGTTCTTCGGGCAAAGCATCGTGCGAACGGGCAGCCAGCCACTTGCTCATTTCCTCGCGCTTCTCGGCGTCGATGTCGAGAAAACGCAGGCCGGTTTGACCGTTGGCGGTGCTCCAGGCAACTTCCGCGTCACCTGCAATGCCAGCGCCGCCGGGTAGCTCGAAGGAGACGTGAACCAGAGCCGCGGATGGAAGTGGCTTGGCCGCCAGCACATCCATGCCGCCGGTGCTCAGGTCGAGCAGAATGCCTTCCACCGTGTTGCTCTCGTCGATACGAATCGAAACCGCCGCCTGGACGGCGACCCGCAACGCTTGCCGCCTTTCGCGCTTCAGGAGCGCCGTGGCAGCGCGCAAGGTGTTTTGTGCCTGCTCGCAGGTGACGGGCTTGGTGAGGACGAAATGAGCGCCCGCGCCGAGGATCGAGCGGATCTGCGAAACTTCGTTTAACAAGGCAATGGTGACGGGCGGTTGGCGGTCGGGGCCAACCAGGCGGCGGCAAGCGTCCAGTAGTAGAGAGGCCGTTTCGGGATCGTCGAAGTCGACGATCACCTGATCAAATCGCTCCTCCTCCAGTCGTGTCAAGGCGACATCGGCCGCGTTCGACCGATCCACCGCAACCCCGAACTGTGCCAGGGCCTGAATTAGCGTTTCCGCAGTCAGGTCATCCTTGGACACCAATAGTGCCTGCAATATCATCGAACCGAGCCTCCCGCCTCGCGCTGTGCCTCTACGGCCAGCGCGGAGTTACGCTACGCCCTGGTTTGGACGCGGCCGGCGAGGATTGACCGTTGGCCTTGGCCGCCATCGCATTGGAGTTTTCGTCGTCCACTTCCGTCAGGACTGCGCTATCGTCTTCGTCGCCAGTTTCGGCAAGCAAAGGCGCGACTTCGCGCAACTTCTCGGCAGCCTGCTGCAGCATCTCGATCTGCTTTCCCAGCTGTGTGTACTGCGCCTGCTTGCGGCGCAAAACCTCATGGATATCCTTCATACTACCCCCTGCGCCTGACTGTAAGTTTGGACACAGGCAAGGTCAACGCAAACCCACCGTGTGCCGTTACCCCAGTAATCGAACCATAGGACGTGGGGCGGGCCTCAAACCGGTTTTCGGATCAGGCTCGGCTAAAGGAGGGGCCAGGTTCGACGCGATAATCGAACCTCTTCCTGCAAAGGCCATCAAGTCGATCAAGCCGCTTGCGCTCCAAATCAAAAGCCCCGCCTTGCGGCGGGGCGACGAAGCGAGTGTTCTGAACCGACCAACAAATCTAAGCTATGTCCCCATCATCTTGCGACGGAATACTCCAGCGATACCCACCAGCCCTGTTCCGAGAAGACCCAAAGTTCCGGGTTCCGGGACAGTGACGGTCGAGGTGCCCGTACGGATGTGCGCGATCCCCTGAGTGAGCTGTCCGTTAACCGTGTAGATGTTCTCGGTCGCAGTTCCATACACGTCACGACCGTTCCACAGCTGGCCGAAGATCTCGCCGCTGAGGACGTAGGTCAGATTCTTTTTGCCAGGCGCGCTAGTCAGAACCCAATTGATCGGACCGACGAACCAGCCGGTGAAGATCGCTACTGGAGTTGTTTTCGATCCCGTTAAATTCTTTGCCCACTTGCCGACGCCCATCACGTCAAATGTCGAGACGCCCTCGCCCCCGTTAAAAGTCCCCCCATACCGAATGGAGCCGGTGGCCAGGACACCGGTCGTGAAACTCACCGTACCAAGAGAGTGTCCAGAAGTAGCTGCGGTGAAGCCCCAGGTCATCAGCTGCGATCCAATCGAAGTGATGGTTGATACGCCGATCGTCCCCAGCCCCCCCGTTCCCGCCATACCCGAAATGTTAAGCCCGCCATTCTGGTTCGTGAAGGAAATCGTGTTCGCCCAAGCGGCAATCGGCAATGCCAAAGCCAGCAATCCTAGAACCAACACTCGCCTCATCTTAGTTCCCCCTTTTTTCGTTCGTTCCCGAGATTCACCCCGAAGACTGCGTCCAAGGCACAACTCGCCTCGGGCCGGTAATGCACTTGTCGTTCCAAAGCTGCGGAAACTTGGCCGTTATTACTTATCAACAACTTACAAGCATTCCCCTTGACTCCTCACAATGTAGGACTGCAATCTCCTGCACACTAGCAAACAACGCTTGCTCTCGTCCTGCAACTCCATCCCGCGGGCGGTACGCCGCCTACGAAACGGAGTTCGCGATCAACAGGCCAACACCGCTACCGGAAAGAGAACTTAACCTCTAGACAATCCCCTTCCAGACCCCGGGCGGCTCGCAGTAACCAATCTGAATGTTACCGATGTTACCACGGAATGGGGTCTAGCAAGTGGCCCTTTGGTGCCAATCCATCGCTCAAAAGTGGCATTCCGCTCCCCGGCCTGTTGCCATATCTTTTCGGTTGAGCAGTTCTGGGGGAGGGCTGTTCGGGCGTCCCGTGATTCTTTGAATCCGGGGCGCTTCTTATTTGTGGTGAAGTTTCCCGGGGAGCCCACGTTCCCCCGCCATTACGGTTGCTTCCATCATTACCTGCCCGGGTCGTCTGAGAGCATTGGTATCTCTTCAGTTTTTCCCGATGACAAACTGCGGTAGGCAGCATCCAGAATGAGCTGGTCCTGCCAGCCTTGCTGGCCAAGCACTGGAAACGCTTCCCGGCCTTCGATGGCGGCAGCGAAACTGTCTGCCTGTCTCGCATAAGCAAGTTGGTTGGAGACGGTTTCTTCGGCCACGCGTTGTCCCTCGCGCCACAGTTCCAAGTTAATAGGTCGTTCGACATTCAGCGCATCGTTCGCCCGCAGGACGCCCGCGTCACCGACAATCTCCAACGGCGTGCGATAGTGAGCGCGAGTTGAAACCAGGACCGTGGCCAGCGTGCCCCGCTGAAACGATAGCGCCAGGACGGCTGCCGCTTCCACGTCGCTCGATTGTTGCAAACCACGTTCGCCCAAACCACGCTCGCCCGAGTGTCCGAGAGCGCTAACCAGCCGCGGCTCATCCTGCAGAATGTAACGCAAGGCGTCGATGCAATGTACGCCCACGTCGGCGATGGGGCCACCTCCAGCTATGGAGCGGTTGTAAAGCCATGTGCGAGCATGGCCCGCCCCGGGATACGAGAACTCCGCCCGCGCAAAGATCGGCCGCCCGATGTCACCAGCGGCGATGTGTTCGCGAAATCTCGCCGTGCTTTCTGCAAAACGAAAGACCTGGGCAACGCCGAGAAGAACGCCGGCGTTGCGCGCCGCTTCGACCATCCGTCGGCATTCTTCCGCATCCATGCCCATCGGTTTCTCGCACAACACCGGCTTGCCGGCAGCAACCGTGGTGAGCACGCCCTGCAGGTGGCAGGCATTCGGAGTGGCAACCAGCACAGCGTCGACTTCGGAACAGCGGCAAAGTTCTTCGGTGGAGGCGAAAACATGCGGGATCGAGTATTGTGCCGCGGCCTCGCGTGCCTTGTGCGAGTCTCGCCGCGACAGAGCGACCACTTTGCAGTTCCGAGCCAGCGCGAAACCCGGCATCAGCCGCCGCACGGCGTGCAATCCGAAACCTGCGATACCAAAGCGAATCATATTGCTTTCACCGGCTTCTCTGAACGACTACGTGTACGGATAAAAGACGAAAAATAGCAGCGATAACGCGGTCAACGCCCAGAGCGCCGGACGAACATCCCGCAAGCGCCCCGAAACCAGTTTGCAGAAAGGATACAAGATGAAGCCCGCCGTCATGCCAATCCCCACGTTGTAAGTAAAGGCCATCAGCACGACGACTCCGAAGGCTGGAACCAGTTCGGTGAGGTCGTCGAAGGGAATGCGGGTGATCGGGCTCAGCATCAGCAATCCAACGAAGATCAGCGCCGGCCCGTATGCCTGTGGCGGGATGGCGGAGATGAATGGCGCAAAGAATAAAGTTCCGGCAAAGCACAGCGCCGTGATGACCGCGGTCAGGCCAGTTCGGCCACCGGCTTCTACTCCAGTGGCGGACTCGATATAGGCGCCGGATGTGGTGGTTCCAATCACGGCGGCGAAGGTGGTGGCCAGCGCGTCGGCCATCATCGGGCGCTCGATCTGCGGCAGGTTGCCGTCCTTGTCGAGGAAACCCGCCCGCGCCGACACACCAATAAGCGTGCCCATGGTGTCCACAAAAGCCATAACAAAAATAGTAAGGACGACCGGAAAAAATCCCCAGGTCAATAGACTGTGCAGGTCGAGCTGGAAAAATAAAGGCTGCAGGCTCGGCGGACGGCTGACCCAACCGCTCGGCGCCGGAGCAGCCCCGGTCACGAAACTGAGAAGAGCGGTAGCGAGAACCCCGCTAAGAATCGCGGCCGGGAAACGACGAATGCTGAGCACCGTCATCAGCAGGAAACCAAAAATGGAAAGCAGAACCGAAAGCGAAGTGAGATGGCCCGGCCGAACCGGAGCCCCGGGCGATCCCAGGGTAACAATGCCGGTCTGGTTCAGCCCGATGAAGGTGAGAAACAATCCGATGCCGACGGCGTAGCTGTAACGGAGCGTGGTGGGAATGGCGTCGACCATCCACTGCCGGAGGCGGAACAGAGTCATCAGAATAAAAAGAATTCCGGCCAGGAACACCGCGCCCAGAGCGCTTTGCCAAGTGTAGCCAAGCACATGAACCACGGTGAACGCGATGAAAGCGTTTTCGCCCATATACGGACCGATGGCGAAAGGGCGGTTGGCATAGAAGCCCATCAGCAACGTTCCGAAGATGGCGGTAAGAATGGTGGCTGTAAGCGAGGCGTCAGCTGGCATGCCGGCGGTTTTCAGGATGGCAGGGTTGACAGCCACGATGTAGGCCATCGTGAAGAAGGTGGTCAGTCCGGCGACAATTTCGCGGCGGACGGTTGTCTGGCGACGAGAGAGTTCAAAAAACTGATCGAGCCAGCGCTTCAAGTTGCCCTCGGGGGAGACTCAGGATTGTACATTCGCCGCGCTCGAAGGACGAATCGAGACGGAGGCTTCCTCTGTGTACCCCTGTGTCCCCTGTGGTTTCGCTCTTGACGCCGCGAAGAACGGCAAAGCACAGGGAAACAGAGGTTCACAGAGGAAGGCAGGACTGCGTTCCTGACCGATCAGCGATTGCGCAATTCGGCAAGCAACTTGGGGTCGATATTGCCGCCGCTGATCACGGCCACGTTGATCTCTGTGTCGGGCAACTCGTCGGGATGGAAAAGAAATGCGGCTGCGGCCACGGCGCCACTCGGTTCGGCCAGCGTTTTCGCGTTGGCACTTAGAGCGCGCATGGCCTCGCGAATCTCGTCCTCCGTCACGCTGACGATGTCATCGACATAGGCGCGGATATGTTCGAAATTGATCGCGCCGATGCTCTGGGTGCGAAGACCGTCGGCCAGCGTCTGCGAGACTTGCTCCGCCGGGGAAGAGACGATGCGGCCGGCACGCAGGCTGGCTTGCGCATCGGCGGCAAGTTCGGGCTCGACGCCAATTACCTTCACCTGGGGATGACTAAGCTCGGTATTGCTGAGCTTGATGGCGGCCGAGACGCCGCTGATCAATCCGCCGCCGCCGACCGGGACCAGCACGGTTTCAACGTTGGGCAGGTCTTCGAGAATTTCGAGCCCAACCGTGCCCTGGCCGGCGATGATCTTTTCGTCATTGTAGGGCGGCACGATCGCGTAGCCGTGCTCGGCGGCCAGTTGTTCGGCGCGCAGCCGCCGCTCTTCGCTGCTCGGGCCGACGGTGACAATCTCCGCTCCGAGCGCGGCGGTAGCGTCAAGCTTGTTCTTCGGAGCATTGCCAGGCATCACGATGATGGCCTTCACACCCAGCGCCCGCGCCGCGTAGGCCACGCCCTGCGCGTGATTGCCGCTCGAATAGGAAATGACTCCGCGGCGGCGCTCGTCGTCGGTAAGCGATGCGACCTTGTTATAAGCCCCGCGCAGCTTAAAAGCCCCAATGGGCTGCAGGTTTTCGAGCTTGAGATAGAGCTTGCGCTGATCCCCCATTCCCGTCCATTCGAACAGGGGAGTGCGCACGGCGATGCCGTGGAGCAGCGTCTCGGCCGCGCGAATGTCGTGGAGAGAGACCATGGTTGCCATTCTACGATTTTGTTCGTCCGGACCTGGCGTGGGGTTTTACTCCCTGCCTCTCAGGATCGCGGCCATGATGCGGGGGTTGCGGCGTCCGTGAATCACCGCGATAACCCACAACGGTTTTTCCTCCGGTGCGTAGGCAATCAGGTATTCACGTACAAGAGTGAACCGCAAAGGTCGCGAACTCAGGTCGGGGCGACGGTGGCCCTGATGGGGAAAAGGCACGAGCCCGCGAATGGTATTGATTTAACCCGGTCGGCTGCATCCGGCTTTTCCTGTGCAATGTAATCGCGTATGTCGTCGAGGTCTGCGAAGGCTCCCGGGTGGAGCGCGTAGCCGCTGCTCATGTCGAACGGTTACGCTGTGCTTCGGTTTTTGCTTTCAGGCGGGCAAAGGCTTCCTCACCGTCGATGGGCTTCACGCTGCCGCTTTTCAGCTCGTCATAGCGGCCGTCGAGCGTGTCCCGCGTCTGCACTAGTTCGTCAAAATATGCGGCCAATGCATCTTGCAAAAGCTCATCGGTCCTCCGTCCGCTCTGAGCGGCAAGGTCGTTGAGCTTCTTTTCAACGTCGGGGGTGAAATGGACTTCCATTGGGTCCAATATAGGGAAGAACTTCGCTTGTGGCAAGTTTGCACGACGCACAAGACTCGGCAAAACTGTCGAACTGTATTATAGGACCCGTTACGATGACCGGGTAACCGCCGAGAGGTGATATATCGACATATCAAAAGCCAAGGAAGATTTCCTGAAAGACGACTGTACAACGCCCTGAAAGAGCTGTTTATTGGCGCGGTCACGTGGCACTCGCATCCCCAACGAATTGACACGTGTTACCTACGCGATTTGGGAATGTTCACGTGCTTCGTGCAAGGGCGCGCCCTTCATGAATTCTTCAATTCGACCGGAAAAGGGGCGCAAATCGAAAACCCTAGCTTCTCTCTGCGCTCTCGGCGTCTCGGCGGTGAAAAGCCTCAGATCTCCAGTATCACCGGCATAATCAGCGGCCGCCGTTGCGTCTGCCGCGAGATGTAGCGCTTCAGATCAGTCCGGATTTTCTCCTTGATCACGCCATAGTCGGCTTTCTCTTCGGGGCTGGAGGCATCGAGGGTTTCCATGACAATCTCGCGGGCGCGCTCGATCACGCCGTTTTCGCCGGGCGCGAATCCGCGGGTCACTATCTCGGGCGAAGTTTCGACGAGTCCGGTGAGCTTGTTGATGGCAATGATTGGCATCACGAATCCGTCTTCGCTGAGATGCCTGCGGTCTTTGATGACGATGTCTTCGACCACGTCGGTGCGCGAGCCGGAATCGATGCAGACGCGACCCACGTTGATCCGTCCGGCCTTGCGCGCGCCGAGTTCGTCGATTTCGAGGACGTCTCCACTCTCGATCAGCAGCACGTTGCCGACCGAGCCGTGCATCGAAGCGGCCAGCTCGGCATGTAACTTGAGCTGCCGGTATTCGCCGTGGATCGGCACAAAATACTTGGGACGCACCAGGTTGATGATGAGCTTCAATTCTTCCTGGCTGGCGTGTCCGCTGACGTGGATCGGCGGATAAGAGCCGTCGTCGTAGATGACGTGCGCTTCACGCCGGAACAAGTGGTCGATCATCCGGTAAATTCCTTTTTCATTGCCGGGAATGATGCGCGACGACAGGACGACGGTATCGCCTTTCTCGATCTTGGCGTGCTTGTGGTTATCCACCGCCGCCCGTGACAGCGCCGACATGGGTTCGCCCTGCGTGCCGCTGATAAGCACGCACACCTTCTCCGGAGCGAAGTTTTTCATTTCGCCGGGCTGAATCAGCATCCCCTCGGGGATCTGGACATAACCCAGGTCTTCGGCGATCTCGGAGGAGTTGTTCATGGAGCGGCCGATGAAACAGATTTTGCGGCCGTGGTCGCGCGCCATGTCGACCGTCAGCTTGATGCGATGAATGGAGGACGCGAAGCAGGAGATAAACAGACGCCGCTGGGTGCGGGCAAACACCTCGTCGAACTTGCGGCGCACAGCGCGCTCGCTCGGAGTGTAGCCCTTGCGCTCGACGTTGGTCGAATCCTGCAAGAGCGCCAGCACTCCCTCTTTGCCGTATTCGGCGAAACCATGCAGGTCGAAGAGGCGATTGTCGGTGGGCGTCGGATCGACCTTGAAGTCGCCGGTATGCAGCACGACCCCAATCGGCGTGTGGATAGCAAGCGCGACACAATCGACCAGGCTGTGCGTCACCTGCAGCGGATGAATGGTAAAAGGCCCAACCTTGAAGCGCTCTCCGGGACGGATTTCGCGCAGGTCGGAGTCGTCGAGGAGCTGGTGTTCGTCAAGCTTATCTTCGACGTAGGCCAGCGTGAACTCGGTGCCCCAGACGGGAACGTTCAGTTCGCTGAGAATCCAAGGCAAGGCTCCGATGTGATCTTCGTGGCCGTGCGTAAGGACGATGCCGCGCACCCGCTTGCGATTTTCCAGCAGGTAAGAAATGTCGGGGACGACGATGTCGACGCCCAACAACTCGGCTTCGGGAAACATGAGGCCGGCGTCAACCACGATGATGTCGTCGCCCCAGCGAATGGCCATGCAGTTCATACCGAACTCGCCCAGCCCGCCTAGCGGAACAATATGCAGCTTTCCTTTTGACATTAGACAAGTCGATGCTAGCACAGCGAGAGGTTCGTGTAGAGACGGGGCTTGCCCCGTCTCCTTTGGACGTATTTAAACGTGGAGATCCGGAAGACGCGGCAATCGGCGTTTCTAGATCAAGTCGGATGCGGAGTTAGCGGGCTGATAAACTCAAAACACTAAGATGGCCGACGAAAATAAATCGTGGATGCGGCGGCGGGTCGAAGGCGCGATCCGCGTAGGCCTGACGCGCGCCTACGAGACGATCAAGGTTGATCCCGGGCGTTTCCTGATGCAGTTGCGCGTGGCGCATGGGTTGCCGCTGGCAACTTTTCGCGGAGTGTACACGCTCCCGGTGGAGCGCCTCGACGATGTGGCGGAGTCGGTGATCCGCGGCGGCATGAAGCTGGCGGCGGCCGAGGGAGCGGGGTTTGGTCTCGGCGGAATCCTCACCATCGTGCCGGACCTCGGCATTCTTTCTGCCATTACCATGCGCACCATCCAGAAGCTCAGCCTGATTTATGGCTTCGAGTTGAACACCGACGACGAAATTGGAGAGCTATGGATTGCAGCGGCCAGCGCCGCCGGCGTCGACATCAGCCGCGAGTTGCTGGAAAAAGAAGTGGTCAACCGCTTCGTGCCGCGCGTGATCCAACGGATTGCGGTCAGGGCCGGCGCCGAGGTGGTAGAAAAATGGGCCGGCCGCCTGATCCCGATTACCAGCTCGGCCATCGGATGCGCCCTGAACTACTACTTCGTAAAGGCGTGGGGCGAACGGGCGCGGACGCATTTCCGCGCCAAGCACCTCGAAGGGCGAAGCAGATTTGCGGCGGAGGAGCAGGCGAAGCTGTCGGGCGACTCTCCGGCGACATTGCCTTCGTGATCGGTGGTGCAACAAAATGGCCAGGAAGTGATGTTCAGAGTAGGCGGTCGAGGACCAGCGTTTCAAATCCTTCGGCCCGCTCAAAGACGGCGTCGTTCGTAATCAAACCGGTAGCCTGCGAATGTGCGGCTGTCGCGGCTTGTAGAGCGTCGGGGGTTCGCAGGCGATGGAGGGCGCGAATCCGGGCCGCGATCTCCGCGATCTCCAGGTTCGGTGCAATCCAATCCAGGTTGGGGTAGGTGGAAAGCAAGCCATAAAAGTCATTTGCACGTTGTTCGTCGCCTTCGCGATACGGCAGTACGAGCAGTTCCGTCATCGTTATTGTGGATGTGATCGCCTTGGATTCCGACCGCTCAAGCCAAGAAAAAATAGCGTCGGTATATGCGAGATACTTTGGGTTGGGTTCTAAGTGATAAATGAAGATACTCGTGTCCAGAGCGATTCGCCGGTGACGCCGGAGAAAGGCGCGGAGCCGCTCTACTCCCAACTCTGACGTTCCTTTTGCAGATAATCCTTTGGATATTTACCGCGAGCTAGCCCTCGAATCGCGGCATGATAGGACTTTGGCTTTTGCAGGATAAGGACTTTCCCACCGCGAACCACCACAAGAATCTTGTCGCCGGGCTTCAAGCCCAGCGCTTCGCGAGCCTCACGCGGGATTACGATCTGGTTCTTTGCCGAAAGAGTGGCTTCCGTCATCGCTTTACATTCTAGCATAAAGTAAAGCAGAAACGGAAACCAATCTGCTGAAACTACCGTAGCCAATCTTCCAACTCAATCCCGCGCTCCGTCTTCTCGTCGCGATACTTAACGATCACCGGCGTGTAGAGCGAAAGATTCCACTCGTCGGATGTGCCCTTGCCTTTTTTCACGGCCCGCGATCCCGGAACGACCACGGCGTTTTCGGGAACTTCCAGCGGCCGCTCCGCTGACGCCCGGTAGATTTCGCCCCGTACCAGATCGTAGAGCGGCGTGGATCGCGTCAGAATCGTTCCCGCTCCCAAAACCGCGCGGGTGCGCACCAGCGTGCCTTCGTACACTCCGCA
>OBLT010000501.1_pt1 | contig 25396 bp, 24 predicted proteins | sample 1518721 | NCBI WGS metagenome assembly OBLT01 (sample SAMEA3539307, study PRJEB22396) | soil metagenome | biome: tundra; feature: field; material: soil | place: USA | collected 2010-05 | depth 0.15 m | reverse complement strand
GGTTGAGGCTCTGTCCATCATAGGAGTTCGCGGTTTTTCCAATCCAGGGGATCTCGACAAGGACCTCCGCAACAGGCTGGTCGGATGGCTCGCTGGCAGGGTCGGTCTCAGGAGTCTGCTCGGTGGTCAGTGCAGATTCAGCGGCGATTGGTGGCTCGACAGCGATTTCTGGTTCGGCGATTTGTTCAGGCATGGGGTCAGATTGGACGAAGCTCTCGGGCGCGGTCTCGGGCACCGTCTTGGCGGCCTCGGGGACTGGCTCCGGATTGGATACGTGTTCGGTCATTGGGTTCTTGACTTCCAAAACTTGTTCGGGACCATCTAAGATTTCTTCCTCGCGGCTCTGGCAGGCTTGGGGAAGAGTCCAAATCCTGACCGAATTCCTCCAAGGGCGTAATTGAGCGTCTTGCGCCACCACGGGACGTGCTTTTCGATCATTGACGTTCCCTCGGCGGTTCAGGCCTTATTTTGTTCTGCCTTGCTTACGGCAGAGATGAGACCGACTCCTTTTCATGCAGCGAGCCTGTCATTTTGCCTCCGACTTGCTCATCGGCTTCCTTCAGCGGCGGAAGTCAATTGCATGGCTGTGCGCACATGTTTCATGGTCTGCTCAGCGCGCGTGCGAGCGCGACTGGAACCGTCCTCGAGAATCTCTTCCACCTGCTTTTCCGAAAGAGCGGCGCGGCGGGCCTGGATCGGCCCCAGAATTTGCACCAGGGCATTCGCGGCCCAGCCTTTGCACTCAATGCAGCCGATTCCTGCCGAGCGGCAGCCATCATAAACCTTGGCGAGGGTCTCCGGCGTCGAAAAAACCTTGTGCAGATCGCCGACCGGGCATTTGTCCGGGTCGCCAGGGTCTGTGCGGCGAACTCGCGCCCGGTCGGTGACCATGGTCTTCAGCTTCTGGCGAACCACCGGCTCCGGATCGGTCATCAGGATGGTATTGCCGTAACTCTTTGACATCTTGCGTCCGTCCGTACCTGGGAGCTTCGGCGAGGGAGTCAGCAATACCTTCGGTTCGGGCAGCACGTCTTTTCCGTCGAGTTGGTAGAACTGGTTGAACCGTCGTGCAACCTCACGTGTCAGCTCGACATGGGCCGTCTGATCATTGCCAACAGGAACAAACTGCGGCTGATAGATCAGGATGTCGGATGCCATCAGGAGCGGATACCCGAGAAAGCCAATCGTCGAGAGGTCTTTGCCCGTGAGGTTCTCCTGCTGCTCCTTGTATGTAGGCACGCGCTCCAGCCAACCGAGAGGAGTGATCATGCTGAGCTGCAGGTAGAGTTCGGCGTGTTGCAAAACCTTGCTTTGCTGGAAAAGAATGCTGCGGTTGGGATCGAGACCGGCGGCAAGGTAGTCGAGCAGAACATCCTTGGTGTTGGGAACAATCTGCGACGGGTCAGCGTAGTCGGTCGTCAGCGCGTGCCAGTCGGCGATGAAGAAATAGCACTCGTACTCGTCTTGCAGCTTGACCCAGTTGGCCAGGGCGCCCATGTAGTTGCCCAGGTGGAGCTTGCCGGTAGGGCGCATGCCGCTGAGGACGCGGGCTCGGGTAAATGAGTTTGCGGGTTCGGGCATTGTTTCAGTCGATTCCGGGGAGTGCCAAGGGAGTACGGCCTCTTTCTGAGCGAAGCTTCAAAATGGGCACATTCCATTGTAGCGGGAGGCGCGGGGCTGCGGACTCCGTGGCCAAATTCGCTGCGGCTACAAATGGTAGAGGGCCGTGAATACCAGTCTCAGAGCCGGAGTAAGCAGCGCTCGCATAATATATCCGCCCACAAAGATCATCAGCAGGTAGCTGATCCAGCCGCCAATCCGGTCATAGACCTGGACTGCGTTGTAGGGCAATATGTTGCGGACAAAATGGCTGCCATCAAGGGGAGGAATGGGAAGCAGATTGAAAATGAAGAGTGAGAGGTTAATCAGAATTGCCAGGGTGCAGAGCATGACCAGAGGCTGGGGGGCAACGTCGCCGCCCGGACTCAGGGCGCCAATAAAGGACGACAAAACGACCAAGCGCCCGTTTGGGATGGCAAAGATCATCACAACCAAAACAGTAAAGGCTGCGAGAGCGATGAGCAGATTCGAGGCGGGACCGGCAAATGTCGTCAGGTTGTCGTCGCGGATGATCTTGCGAAAGTTCCTTGTCATTACCGGTGTGGGTTTTGCCCAACCTACCAGCATGCCGCCAAAAAAGCTTAGCCCAAGGAACGGTCCGAAGATCATCAGCCCGGGGAACAGCAAGGTCCCGATCGGGTCCACGTGATACATGGGGTTGAGGGTGACGCGTCCTTGCATGCGGGCTGTCTGGTCACCCAGCAGTGAAGCTGTCCACGCATGTGCGCACTCATGGACGCAAAGAGAAAAAATGAGGATGACAAACTCGAAGACGGCCTTGATGAAGTCGGACTGTTGCAAACTTGCTCTCCATGGTTCAGAAAACTCAGGGTAGCATGGACGCGCCGTGCAAAGAAGCGCGCCAAGGTGGGAACAAAGGTGGGGTAGATGCTGTCTAAAGTTATATGCTTCCCCCGGTTTCGATTTAGGAAAGAGGAACGGTGTGCGGCGTTGGATTGCGTGGATTTGGCTTTCGTTGGCGGTTGCCGGCCTGACGTCTTTGGGGCTGGGTGGGGTGCACGCTTCAGCACAGCAGGATGAAGTCTCAAGAGCGAATGCGCTCTGGGGAGAAGGAAAACGTCTCGACGCGTTGCCACTCTACGAGAACTTGGTCAAGACCTATCCGAAAGAATGGATGTATGCCGAACGGCTAGCAATTGCCTTGGGCGTAAAGGCCGAGATGGCCACCGACCCTGCCGAAGCCAAGGCGTTCGTGACACGCGAGCGCGACACCGCCAAGCGCGCAGTGGAGTTGGGCGATCCCAACTACTTTGTGCAACTGATGACCAAGCTCGATCCAGATGCGCCCCTCAAGGTAGCCCCGGGCAGTCCTGCGGAATCGCTGCAGCAGGAAGCAGAAAAGGCCTACGGGTCCGGGGATTTCGCGACCGCCCTGGCGAAGTATGCGGAGGCTGCGGAGGCAGATCCGAAGCTCTATGAGGCTCCCCTCTACGCGGGTGATACCGCATATGCCCAAAAGGATCTGAAGACAGCGGCCAAGTGGTTTGCGCGGGCGATTGCGGTGAATCCGAATCGCGAGACTGCTTACCGCTACTGGGGCGATGCCCTGTATCGGCTCGGGAACGAGCCGGTCGCGGCAAAGGAGAAGTTTCTCGACGCGATCGTGGCCGAGCCCTACAACAAACTGGCCTGGCAAGGGATTCGGCAATGGGCAGAGGTGGAAAAGGCAGTGGTGCTCTCGCCAAGAATTAACTTGCCTGCGGGGCCGGTGGCGGACGCCAAGAATCCGAAAAACATCATCATCAATATCGATCCAGGTACCACCGATGACAAGAAGCATCCGGGATCTTCTTCGTGGTTGATGTACTCACTGATTCGTGCCGGATATCAAGGGGAAAACTTCAAGAAGAATTTTCCGGATGAGAAGGTGTACCGGCACACATTGAAAGAAGAAGATGCCGCTCTAAGCGGGGTAGTGACTGTACTGAAGGAAAGAAAACTCAAGCCGGAAAAGCTGGATGAGAGCTTGCGGAACTTGTTGGAGGTCAGTGATGCTGGCATGCTGGACTGCTGGATTCTGATCGACGGCGCCGATGACGGAATCGCGCAGGATTACGCCGCTTATCGCAATGAACATCGTCAGCTATTGCACGATTATCTAAAGCGTTTTGTCGTGCACGGCGGCGTGGATTAAGTCGCGGCTGAGCCGCACCTCACTTGCCATCAGACGGGAAGCTGCCCACGGCCTCGCCGGGAGCAACGGTGTGCCCCGCCAGCACAATGGCGTGACTGGCAATGAGTGCGCCGGGGCCGATGACGGTGGGCACAAGCGTGACCTTGTCGAAATCGTCCGGGCTGTGGGTGTGGGAGTAGATGCGGGCGAATGAGCCAATCACGGCGCCCTTGCCGATGGTGATGCCGCCACGGTCGCTGAGCAAGGCTCCCTGACGGATGGTGACGCCGTCGCCAATAGACAGCTTGTATCCGTAAGTCAGGTCGACCCCATGGTAGATCTTGACGCCTGTCCCCATGTGGGCAAAGATGTGGCGTCCTAACATGCATCGGAAGCGCAGGCCCAGCCAATGGTTCAGGCCAACCGGCGAGCGGTCAAACATTTGCCAGAACCAGAGCAGAGGTTTGCGCTCGTTAAATCGCTCGCGATCTACGTCGGCAAAGTGGCCGGACTCAAGGGTCACGTTTTCAGGGTCCAGGGAGAGGCTCACCACATTTCCAGGCAACTCAGAGGTCAGGGTAAGGTTGAGCTTTCCTCCGTGCGGCCGGCCCAGGTACAGCTGGTAAAGCTGATCGCGCACAATCTCGGAGCGCCGCTCAGCAGAGCTGTGCCGGACGAACTCGTCATCGAGGAACTGGAGCCATCGACGGTAAACCTCTTCCGCCTCAGGCGCGGGATGTGGGACACTGCTCGGAGTGGTTGCCATACGAATTGGACAATACACCAAAGGGGCAGGATGCATCGAGCCTGAACCCCAAATAGCCAGGGCAAATGCTTGACCATCCTCGTGCTTGCAAACTCATTCGAAATCCAATGTTGGCGAAGTTCTCAATCCAACGGGGGATGCGCGGCCTTGAGCCGTCTGGATAGGATATCCGGACGATGCGGATCCAGCAGCAAGCCGGGCGGCAGATGGGGGTGTGGGCGGCAACGGCCGTCGTCACCGGAGAAGCCATCTCCCTGGGCATCTTTCTTACGCCTGCAGGAATGGCAAAGTCGCTTGGCTCTTCGGCGCTGCTGGGTGCGGTCTGGTGCGGCATGGCAGTCATCACTCTTGCCGGGGCCCTCTGCTTCACTGAACTGGCGGTGCGGTTTCCCCAGGCAGGTGGCGAATACGTGTATCTCCGCCAGGGGTTTGGGCGGCGAGTCGCATTTCTTTATGGATGGATGGCCGCTGTGGTGATGTATCCCGGCGTGGCGGCGGCGCTGAGCGTGGGCACGGTGCCGTATGTGCAAGCGCTGCTTCCTCTGCCTGCGTGGCTTGTTAAATCCATGCCGGCCCTGATACTGCTCGCGCTGGGAGCAATGAATTATTTCGGCACGCGCGTCAGCAGCGGTGTGATGACCGCGCTGAATTGGTTGAAGATTCCGGTGCTGGGTGGTTTGGTTGTGTGGGCTCTGGTTTCAGGCCATGCGGCGGCCATCAAATTGGCGCCCTTCATGAAGCGCCGTGCTGGATCCGATCCACTTGTGGGCGCCGTTGCTGGTGCGGCGATCAGTGCGTTTTTCTGTTTCGGTGGCTGGTGGGAGGCAGGCAAGATCGCCGGCGAGGTGCGCGATCCGCGGCGCACGCTGCCCATTGCATTTACGGGCGGCGTGCTCGTGGTGACGGCGATCTACCTGCTGGTGAGCTTCGCGTTTGTGGCTGTTGTGCCGATGGAGACAATTCAAAGCAACACAGCTTTTGTGGCACAGTTTGGCATGGCCCTTTTTGGTGAGGCAGGTGGGCGGATCCTGTCGGCTTGCGTAGTGCTTTGCGTCCTCGGCGGCTTGATGGTGCTCAGCATGGCTGTCCCGCGCGTCACCTACGCTCTGGCTCGCGAGGAGAGCGTCGCTGGCCAGGCAAGTCCGCTGTTGGTTTTTGGACGGCTCCATCATCGGTTCGGTACTCCGGCGAATGCGGTCCTGCTGCAGACGGGAGTGGCGCTTGCGGTGCTGGGAATCGGCGCATTTGATCGCATCCTTGCCTTCATCATTTTCTCCGCAGTGGTGTTTCTTGCTCTAACCGCAGTCACTCTCTTTCGTGTCGCTGAGCCGGTGCAGCGATGGTGGTATCCGCTGGCGCCGGTTGTATTCCTGATCGGCAGCGGAGTGCTTGCCGCAATGCTGTTATTGCACAGCCCCTGGCCCTCCCTTCTGGGAGCCGCAGTTGTTCTGGCTGGACTGCCAATGCGCTGGCTGCTGGTCCGCGGCGACAGAACAGCGCAAGTTGCTTCCGCAGAGACGTCGCTTTCCTGATTTCACATAATGGAGGATTTCCCTATGCCCCACATCGCACTTCCCCCTGATTTGCCCGGCATTCGTGGTGCAATGGCCTTTCGGCCTGAGACCGCGCGTCCATTAAACGAGCTCGTTGAGGTTCTGCTGACTGGCCCCAGTACGCTGAGCCGCGGAGAACGCGAACTCATTGCCACCTATGTCTCCAGCCGCAATTGCACTCACTATTGCCACAGCATCCACGGCGCCATTGCTGCGGCTCACCTGAGCGGCAATGAGGCGCTGGTCAACCAAGTGAAGACCGACTTCATGCAGGCTGCCGTCAGCCCCAAATTGAAGGCGCTGCTCACCATCGCTGGCAAGGTGCAGCAGGATGGCAAGCTGGTAACAACCTCTGATGTCGAGTCTGCGCGCAGTCTTGGCGCCACCGACCTTGAGATTCACGACACGGTGCTGATTGCCGCGGCGTTTTGCATGTACAACCGCTATGTGGACGGACTCGGCACGGATCAGCCCGACGATGAGGCACTCTACCGCGAGCGCGGAAAGCGTGTGGCTCGCGATGGCTACGTCATGGTCAGCCCAGAGTATCTGGCAAGTCACGCAGGCGCAGCGCACAACGGAGGGAAAGATGCCGCACATTGACTTGCCGGAAGGTTATCCAGGTATCAGCGCCGGGTTTACCTATCGTCCTGAAACCGCAAAACCCATGCGCGAGCTGGCGCACGTGCTGCTTCATGAGCCCAACTCGCTCACACCGGGCGAGAGAGAGCTGATTGCCACCTATGTCTCTTCACAGAACAACTGCCACTTCTGCCAATCAAGCCACGCGGCGGCCGCCACATGCCACCTCGGCGACGGTGCAGTGGTTGAGCAGGTGAAGGCGGACTTCATGACCGCGCCCGTGAGCCCAAAGCTGAAAGCGTTATTGGCGATTGCCGGCAAGGTGCGGCAGGATGGCAAGCTGGTCACCAGGGGTGACGTAGAGGCGGCGCGCAAGCAGGGTGCGACTGATGTCGAGATCCACGATACGGTGCTCATTGCCGCTGCGTTCTCCATGTTCAACCGCTATGTGGATGGGCTCGGCACCTGGCAGCCGCGCGACGAAGCGATGTATGCGCGGATGGGCAGGCACCTGGCGGACGAGGGATACAATGAGCCTTCCATTCGCCAGCCGGTAGTGGCTGATTGAAGCAGGGCCTTCAACGGAGAAAAAGGGGACGAGCCGCAGCCCGTCCCCTCTTGTTTGCCGAACACTCAACAATCCCGCGCTACTTGCGCCCCTGGAGGGTCGGCGGTTTGCCGCCGGCTTTCTTGATAGCCCTCTTGGCGGCGATGGCGTGCATCTCTTTGCCTATGCTCGATTGGTTGATGGCGAGTTGCATGACAAGATTGATGATGTTCCCCGTGCCCCAGTAGAGCGCCAACCCTGAAGCGTAGCGCCACAGCATGAACCCGAACATCGCCGGCATCATGAAAGCCAGCATCCGGCGCTGAGCCGGATCCTGGCCGGGCGCAGGCGTGATGTATTGCGTAAAGAACATGCTGATGATGATCAGGATGGGCAGGATGTGCAGCGGGTCCGGCGTGGAAAGATCCTTAAGCCAGAACCAGTGCGCCTGCCGCAACTCCACCGTATTCTGCAGCACGCGAAAGTAGGCAAAGAACAGCGGCATCTGGATGAGCATTGGCAGGCAACTGCCATACATGTTCACGCCTTCGGTCTTGTACAGGTCCATCATCTCGGCGTTCATCTCGGCCTTTTTAGGGTCCGTTGCTTTGAGATGGGCGTAGCGCTTCTTCAGCGCTTCAACCTTGGGCTGGATCCTCATCATCTTCAACGAAGACTTCATCATCATGAACCGCGTGGGCAGCATGAGGAGGTTAAAGATCACGGTGACCACGATGATCGCCCATCCCCAGTTTCCGACGCCGTGTTCATCCAGGTACCGAAGCGCCAGGTAGAGCGGCTTGGCAATGATGGTCAGCCAGCCAAACTGGATCAATGGCTCGAGCGTTTGGCTGCTGGGCTTGCCATCGCTGCCGGTTACATGGATGGAACTGAGCACATCCATCGACTTGGGGCCTGCATAGAGGCGAAGGCGCGTGAAGCCGCTGGTGTCGCCCACGGCCAGTCCCAGCACGTGTGCCGGCTTCTTCTCGCTGTTGGGATCGCTCAAATCGCCGGGCAGGTCGACCGTGTTGTGCAGCGTCACCACGGTGGTGCGTTCAGGAATGTCCGGCAAAAAGGCCGATACAAAGTAGAGATCGGTGATCGCCGCATAGGAGTAGGGCTGGTCGAAGGTGGCATCGTTACCAACCTTTGTGACGGCGAGCGTGTCCTGCTTGCCGTCGACAGACCACGCCAGTGTTGACAGAGCGGATGTCCGTATCGCCGAACGTGTCGACGAAGAGGGAAGAAACTCCTCCATGTCACCCAGAGCCGAGGGCCACGAGATGAGCGCACGTACCGGCGAACCGTTGCGCAGCACCTGAGTCTCGACAGTAATCACGTAGCTTGCGTCAAAGCGGACCGTCTTCACCACGTCCAGACCGTCGCCAGCGTAATGGAAAGTGAGAGCGCTGGTTTCAGGCGCGATTGCGTTACCGGTGGCAGAAGGCTGCGCGCCCGTAACCGCCACTTGATAGAGGGCCTGGTTCAACTGCGCGGTCAGCGCGGGCTCATACGTGAAAAACGACAACGGGAGGCCGAACTTGGCTGCAGTCTGCGACTGGACCATGTCGAGTGGCTTGCCGGCCGAGTCGTTGTACTTTTTCAGAATCCAGTGCGTGGCCTGCGCGCCTCGATTGGTGAAAACAATCTTGTATTGTTCGTTTTCAATCGTGGTTGCCGTCTCCAACTGAGCGGCCACTGAGGGAGTTGACGAGGGCGTTTGCGTGGAATTCGTGGCCGGCCGCGCCGGGCCTGGCTGCACAGACGCGATTGGTGCAGCAGCCTGGGCCTGCTGGGCTTGTGGCTGGTTGGCAGGCGGAGTCGCGGGCGGTGTGGGCTTGAAAAAGTACTGGTAGCCAAGCAAAACCACGAGCATGAGCATGGCGAAGATCATGGTGCCGCGCATGTCGCCGCCACTACCGCCGCTGCCGCCGCCGGAACCCGGCGTTTGAAGATTGGGATTGCGAATTTCGGGCAAAGGATACGTCCTGTTCGTTGGGGCCTGCTAGCGCTACTCAGGCGGATGGCGTGCCGTCAGGCTCCCGCTGTTCTTATGGTAACGGTTCGTGGGGAGGAATGGGTTGACACTGAGTTGATCGGCTCGGCTTCGGCACCCTGGATGGGACATTATCAAGGCCGCCGCGCCCGAAAGGATTGCAGCGAAGCAGTCTCCAGATTGCCATTGCCCCTCCCCGCAGAGTTCCGTGCGTGGCAATGGCGATCGAAGCATATTCAGAACAGGTGGGCACGTAGCGGCAGCCGCCGCTGGGGTTCAGCGAATGGAGAGCCGGGGAGAGCCATCGGCGATAAAAGACGAGACTCGCAAGCAAAAGGCGATTCATAGTTCGTGCTTGACCAGAGTGACCTGCGTGGCCGGCGACGGAGCCTGGGAAGTCGCCATTTTGGCCGCTTCGGTCTTTGCCTGATGAAGGATACGCACAATCTCGCCTTCAAGTTTCGCAAATTCAATAGTCAGAAGGATGCGGCGCGGATGAAAGATGAGATCGTAACCCTGAGGCAGTGCCTCAGCGTGGCGGCGTAGGGCCTCGCGAATTCGGCGCTTGATGCGATTGCGTTCATGAGCTTTGCCAAGGACTTTGCCGGCAGTGATTCCAACGCGTGGCATTGATGTCTGAGCAGTGCCGCTTGCATTCTGCGGCGCCAGAAACCAACTCATAGAGGCGGACTGCCGTTTGCGGCCGGCGGCGTAGGCGCGTTGATAGTCGGCGTGCTTCTGCAGCCGCAGTCCTGACAGCGACTGGCGCTGAACGCTGCCGCGGGAATCATTAGAGGATGAACGCAGGATTGAGCGCGTGTCAGGGCTGGAAGGGATGGTCATGGTAGTGCCGGAATTCGTTTTAGCCGGAAGAAAAAATGTTCCAGTTTCTATCCGGCTTCAACAGAACGGCAGGCAGTGCCTAGTCGCGGAAGCCTGCGCTCACGGCCACGCGGACGCGGCCAACGGCCCGACGGCGGCTGAGCACAGCTGCGCCGGCCTTTGTCTTCATGCGGGCGCGGAACCCGTGGGTTTTCACGCGCTTGCGGCGGTTGGGTTGAAATGTGCGCTTGGGCATGGAAATGCGCTCCTGTATCCTCGTGAAGATTTATGCCTTGACGGCAAGTTCTAAGTGTATCGCAGGTTGGCTCAGGAATCCAGTCCAGACCACCTGCGTGCCTTCCGTAAAGAGATGCGCAACATCAAACGATAAGCCAATTCTTTACCCGAATTTTTCTCATCTAAGGCTAACGACGGCTCGAGAGAACGTGGTCTTCGCTCTGCCCTTTCGCGATTCGGGCGCCTCTTGAAGGTAGTTTCACCAGCCTTGGTGCAACTCTTTCGAGCCTGCAGAAAGTTATGTGAAAGAGTGATTGCAACGACCGCCAAATGTGCTACTATCGGGACCGTTCACGAAAGTCTCCAAGCGTCCCACGGAACGGTTTTTATTCGCGCCCCGGGCTCATATCCAAAGGGCACACAAACGGAATCCAGGTGTTCGGCAGACAGCGGTCTGACGGTGAGCAAATGCTCTCCGCCACCAGAGAACCGTTGCCAAAACCCGGAGGATTAACCGAACTGGCACCACATAAAGTGACGCAGGCAAGGAAAAGCTCGATGGCATTTGCAATTTCGCCGGCTACGGCACTCAACCCCTGGCTCCAGATTCTCGCTGCTCTGGAAAAGAAGGTCATCCGCCAGTCATTTGAGACATGGCTCAAACCCACGCGGTTCAGTCACGCGGCAGGCCGCACGCTTTATGTGCGTGTGCCTTCGCCGGAGTTCCAGCACATTGGCGACAAGTATGGTGACCTGATTCAGGAAGCCATCGATTTGCAGTCGCTGGAATTCGACGACGTGAGTTTCGTAACCGCTGAAGAGGACCCCTCGGTTCCGCCGCAGAGACGGGATGGGGGCTTTGGCCCAGTGGCAGCGCACGCGCCCACCGCGCCACACACCGCTCCCGCTCCGCGCTCCCCAGAACAGGCACGCTTCGACTGGTCGACTGCGGCGCAGTTGAACCAGCGCTATACCTTCGACGCCTTCGTCATCGGCAATGGCAATCAGTTTGCGCGCGCGGCCTCTTTGGCTGTGGCTGAGCGGCCCTCGCGGGCCTACAATCCGCTTTTCCTGTATGGCGGCGTGGGCATGGGCAAGACCCACCTGATGCATGCAATCGGGCACGAAGTGAAGCGTCGCCAGCCCGTGGCCAGCATTTGCTACGTCTCCGCGGAAAAATTTACCAATGAGATGATCACGTCGCTGCGCAACGATCGCATGACCAGCTTTCGCGATCGGTTCCGCACGGTGGACGTGCTGCTCATCGACGACATCCAGTTCATCGCTCAGAAGGAGCGCACGCAGGAGGAGTTCTTCCACACATTCAATGCTCTCCACGAGAGCATGAAGCAGATTGTGATTGCATCGGATCGGCCGCCGAAGGAGTTGGCGGAGATTGAAGACCGCCTGCGGTCACGCTTCGAGTGGGGCCTCATTGCGGACATTCAACCGCCTGATCTTGAGACGAAGGTCGCCATTCTCCAGAAGAAGGCTGAGTCCGAGCAGGTGCAACTGCCCACCGACGTGGCACTTTTCGTGGCTTCGAATGTGCGCACCAACGTGCGCGAGCTTGAAGGCGCTCTGGTGCGGCTGATCGCATGGTGCCAGTTGAATCGCATGGAGATCACGCTTGCGTCGACCCAGCAGTGCCTGAAGCAGTTCATCGACATGCAGGTCCGCAAGATTACCATCGAAGCCATTCAGCGCGCCGTGTCTGAGCAATTTGGGATGCGTGTGAGTGACCTCAAGCAGAAGAACAACTCACGCAACGTCGTGGTGCCACGGCAGATCGCCATGTACCTGGCCAAGCAGATGACTGAAGCCAGCTTGCCTGAGATCGGCCGTCAGTTCGGCAACAAGCACCACACAACCGTGATGCATTCCATCAGCAAGATCGATGAGTTACGCCGCGCCGACAAAGATCTCCACCGCACGCTGAACAAGCTGCAGGAGCAGTTGAACGGATAGAGAAGCGGCGAGTCAGAAAACGGAAGGGCCCACGCCTGAAGAATCCAGACGTGGGCCTTTTCATTGCGGTCAGAATTGCGTCAGGCTCAAAACATTCTTGTCAGGATCGTGAAACCAGGCCACGCGGGCACCGCTGGGCGTGGTCCAAATGCCCAGCGGGTCCTTGTCGTTCATTCCGGGAAAGCGCAGAAATACAACCCCCGCCGCGGTCAGTTTTTCGACGGTACTCTCGATTGATTCCACATACCACCCAAGCACCGTGAATGGATGCGGGCTGAACTCGTGCACCGTGGTCACTCGCAGCATCGTTCCGTTGGCGTCGAAGACCAGCGCGAACGGCGCCTCATCGGCCACCAGCCGCAGCCCCAGCACATCTTCGTAGAAGGCGCGTGCCTTCACAGGATCAGTTGTAGGGGCGAAAGCTACAAGCTTGCCCGACCCGAGGATCGATTCCTTAGCCATCACTCACCGTACCACGCATGCTGCTTCCGTTCTCGTCATTTTGCGCTTGGCCCGCTCATCAGGTCCACAAACATTCTCTGGAAGCGCGGAAGATCCAGGTCGAGCTGTGCGTGGACGAGGCGTACGCCTGTCGCAGGCTTGAACTGTTCGGTCCAGGTGAGCGTGTTGCCGTAGCTGGGGCCGGGGCTCAGGTCGATGTCCATATACACCAGCTTCTCTTGGGTGATGAGCGTAGGGTCGAGCCAGGCACAGGCTTCAAGTTCATCCCACAGGTAGTAGCGATTCTGGCTCCACGCAGCGATATAGCGAGCTGTGGGTGTTTGAGACTTGCTGATTTCGTCGAACATCTTCTGCGTGAATGGCGCCTTCAGGGAGATATCGACTGTGGTGACATCCACGCGCGGCCAGTCGGCGCGGAGCACGATATGTGTGGCTTCTGGATCGAACCAGAAGTTGAACTCATGCCGCGGGCTGGTTGCGAACTCCGGATCGTCGGTCTGCGGGTTCAGGCTGCTGCCCATCAGCACAATACACTTGGCCAGCGAAGCAAACTCCGGGTCGATGGAGATGGCCAGCGCAATGTTCGTCAAGGGGCCGGCTGCATAAATCGTTACCTCATGAGGATGTGCGCGCACCTGGCGAATAAGGAAGTGGGCGGCGTCTTCGTCGATCGGCTTCAGGGTGGGCATTCCCTCGGGCATGGGCGGAATTTCATACGGTCCATGGAACGGGCGCTTCTCTTCAATCACTGGGGTTACGCCTGTAGAAGTTTCCACAAGCGTTGAGATTCCTCTACCCCATGCACCTAGCCAGGCGACCTTCCCATCCATGGCCGTCGTCAACTGCGTGTCCCGCTGCGTGCGAACCAGTGGAAACACGGCGCCCCTTGCCACGGGTACATTGGCGTGGCCCGTCAGCTCCAGCATGCGCAGCGTGTGCAGGGTCTCCTCGTCGCGCCATGCATCGCCGGTCACAATGGTGATGCCCAGCACCTCAACCTGCGGGGCCTGAAGCAGCGCAAGCATGGCCATCTGGTCGGAGCCGCCAGGCCCTGAGCCGTCCTGATCAATCAGTACCAGTCGCTTTTGTGCCGGACACGCGGCTGCGACGAGAGTGAGGAAAATGAATAGGTGTGCGGGTCTCATTGTTGGGTATTGTGGCATACCTGCAGGCGGATCCGCCTTCTAATTGCCTTGGCCGCAGCCGGGTCAGACTTCAGCCAAGCGTCCCAGTGCGCCGCGCATCCATCTCAGCTACCCTGCGCGGAGCTGATTCGTGCACTGAGCACATGGCCACCAACCCGACGCACATGGCAGCCATCCAGTACCAGGCCGGCGCCATGGGATTTCCAGTGGTCTTGATCAGCCAGGTAACGGCGAATTGAGTTGAGCCGCCGAAGGTGGCGATGGAAACCGCGTAGATTACCGCGACGCTGCCGGAGCGAATGGACGCCGGGAGAGACTCGGTCAACCAGACAACGGCCGGACCGGCAGACATGGCCGCCAGACTGGCTTGCACAGCGATTGTTGCCAGAAAGACGATCATGGTGGGGTGGTGCGAGATCAGGTAAAAACCGGGTAGGATCAACGCCAGCAGCAAGACGCCCGGAATGATCATCATTGGTTTTCGTCCAATGCGATCCGACATTGCCCAAGTGAAAAGATCAAAGACAACCCCAGACAGTCCCACGACCACCGTGGCAGCAAATGCAATATTTGCTGTCATGTGCAGCGTGGCAATGGCATACGTAGTCATGTAGTCGCCGATATACGCACCGATGGTTGAGCAGGCGAGCATCATCAGGCCGAAGAGCGCCAAAGGCAAGTAGGGGCGCAGGGGAACGTGTTCGCTCTTGCCGCCGGGCGGCGTATGAAACGTCTCAGGCAAGCTGCGCCGCATGACCAGCCCGAGGGGAACGATGGCCGCACCCACCAGAAAGGCAATGCGCCAACCGAAGTCCTGCAGTTGCTGTTCCGGGAGCACGTTCGCGAGTGAAAATCCAACCAGTCCGGCGATGAGGATCGCAAGGTCCTGGGTCCAGAACTGGAACGCGGTAAAGAACCCGCGCCGTTCGGGGGGCGCCAGCTCCAGCAGGAAAGCGGTTGTCGGTCCCACTTCGCCGCCCAGAGCAAACCCCTGCAACATACGGAAGAACACCACCAGAACTGGCGCGGCAATGCCGATCGTCGCTCGAGACGGGGTCAGCGCAAGCCCGATGATCTCGATACCCATCATCCAGAAGGAGACAATCATCGCCGGCTTGCGTCCCAGCCGGTCCCCCATCCTGCCAATCACAAGAGCGCCAATCGGGCGCGTTACAAATCCCGCCCCAAAGGTGGCAAGTGATGCCAGCAGGCTCGCCGACGGATCGTTTGAAGGGAAGAAGGCTCTGCCTATATAGACAGCGAAGAAGGAGAAGGTCAGAAAATCGTAGAACTCCAGTGCGTTTCCGACCACGACTGCGGCGACATGAAGCGCCGGAACCGTTTTGCGCGACCCCAGCGCATCCGCCATTTTGCTGTTATAGCACGGGCGCCGAATTGATTTGCAGGTCGTCCCTACCTGCGCCGATCGCGCCCGCCGCCCCGCTCAAAGCTCCTCGGCTTCGCCGGTGGGGTCACCGGGAGATGGCTCTTGCCCTCAGGGTAGACCGCAAGGAAGCGGTCCGGGCCTTCGCCTGAGCTGGCCGTCTCCACGCCTTCGATTCCGCGGAAGGCCATATGCATCTGCCGGCGATCGCGGCTGTTCATCGGTGGAAAGGCATACGGAATGCCGGAACTTCGAACCTTTTCCGCTGCGGTTTCAGCCGTCATGCGCAATTGCTGAAGTTGCCTGGCCTTGAAGTTATCCGCATCGAAGCTGATCAGGTCCTGTTCTCGTTGGTCCAGGCGGAGAATCTGTGCCGCGATCGTCTCCAGTGCGCCCAGGAGCTCTCCGTTGTGTTGAATTACCAGTGGGACATCGGGGCCGGCCAACTCGACGCAAAGCTGTGGGGCTGCGGAGCCATCCTCGTGCACTGCGCCGTCGCCGGCACTGATGCGGTACTTGAGGCGCATTCCACCAAGCTTGTTCAGGGTGGAAAGAAATCCGGCGATCTTTTGGGCTGATTGTTGCAGGTCGTCAATTGGCATAACTGAGTAGTATCGCAGAGCCGGGCGGGGGGACGGTAGCCCGAAGCGCCTCGCTCAAACTTCTACAGGCAATTCAGCCGAAAGAATGTTCATCGGTGTAAGCCCGCGCTGGCGCATCGAGCGCAAGCTCAGCGAATCGTGCCGCTTGGCCAGCCGGCGTCTATTGTGATCCACCACCAGGCGGCAGTGATACCAAATAGGGCTGTCAAGGCCAAGAGCCCGGTTCAGCAGGATCTGGCGCGCGGTGGACTTCAGAAGGTCAGCCCCGCGCACTACTTCCGTAATGCCCATCGACGCATCATCGGCCACGCAGGCAAGTTGATAGCTTGGAACGCCATCCCGCCGCCAAACCACGAAGTCCCCAAAGTCTTCCCCGGCAACAAATCGCTGCATTCCCAGGTTTTTATCTTCGAACTCGACCGTTTCTCCATCGGGAACGCGAAAGCGCCAGTTGATTCCATCCGGCGTCTCAATGTCGCTCACGGTGGGTCCGGGCAGTTGCGGCGCTTTGCCTTGCAAGTTTCGGCAGGTGCCGGGATAGATCGGCTCATCGTCGAGCGGCTCCAATTTTCCCGACTGTTGCGGATCGTAAGCTCCGCCTGTGACTCGTTCGTGTGGTGCGCCTAGCGCAGTATCCAGATCTTTGCGCGAGCATTTACATGGATACAGGTAGCCGCGGCGCAGCAGTTTCCGCCACGCGGCAAGATAGATCGCCCGCCGGCGGCTTTGCTGGTAAGGTGCGAAAGGTCCTCCCTTGTCGGGACCCTCCTGCCATCGAATGCCAAGCCAACGCAGGTCTTCGATTGCAGCCTCAGCGTACGCAGCCTTGCTGCGCTCAGGGTCCAGGTCCTCCATGCGCATCACAAGCGTGCCACCCGCCTCACGCGCGCGCTGGCTGGCTGTCCAGAACGTGCGTGCATGGCCCACATGCAGGTATCCGGTAGGTGAGGGCGCAAGCCGGCCACGATAACGCGAGGTCGGCGTGGGCGCGATGCTTGCCATGTCCTCAAGTCTAGGCAGCCGGCGGCTCGCCGCATATACAGAGTTTGGTTCCGGGTGATCTGACCGCTAGTCGGAGTCTCCTTCCGCAGCGTCGTCCTCGTGATGATGGTGATTCAAGCTGCCGATCTTCTCCTTCAGGTGGTTGGGATCGACCGAAACCTGCACCACATCCATTTCGTGGCCATCCAGGTCCACCACAAACAGGCCCATCCGGTCACCCTCCGGATGGAAGAAGATCAGGGTCTGCTCGTTGCCCTGCCGTTTGGTCTCGCGGATGATCCGCTCCCACCCGGCGCCCAGCTTTTCCTCGACCATGCGGTTCAGTTCGTCGCCGTCCAGCTGCCCAGTAAAGGAATCGAATTCAGCCACATGCAAGCCACTGACGCCGCCATGCGTGGCCTTGCCTGAGACCAGGCTGATGAGCCCAAGAAAGGGGATGCGCGTGGCCCGAACGTGATAGCGGCCCTCAATCGAGTGCACCACGCCGTCGAACCCACCTTCACCACTGCCGGCCAATACTGCAACCGGAATCAACAGCGCAACCAACACCATTGGAATCAACCAAAGCCGCCTCATTGGTTACCTCCCGTCTTGTCCTTCTCCATCGTTTTCGCTTTTTCCTTTTCCTTTTCCTCACCCTTGCCGTGAGGACTGTGCTGAACGCCGCTGATCGACCCCAGCGCACCCAGCCCCGCCACGCCGTTCAACTCGCCCAGCTCGTCCATGCGAATGTTGCCAAGAATCAGCACGATGGTCAGCTCCTTCGGCTCCACATCCAGAATGAACATGCCGTGCGACTCGCCGTTCACCAACTTGACCATCACGTCAGTGGACTCGTTGTTCTTGCGATCCCGTTCGTGCACCAAAGGAGACCATTCACTGGTTTCAAAATACTTACGCAGTTGGTCCACCTCATCGGCTGTGAACTGGCCCTCCTTGTCGAACTCGTAGTCGCGGACGTAGATGCCGTCGAGCCCTTCGATCAAATGCTTGGTTGCCGTCTCGTCCTTATCCTTGTTGTTCATCACCTTGGAAGCAAATCCAAGCATGTTCTTGCCCAGCGTGACCTCAGTGACGTTGGAGGCGCGCGCAGCCAACTCTTTCTCGATCGATGGCGGCGCGGGCAACTGCGAGGATTGCGCAAATGCGCTTGCTCCCACCACGGCAGCTCCCAAAATAAAAGTGATGATTCGGTTCTTCATAAAAGCTTCTCCTTACTCCTGAGGTACGTGGCTGTGGGCCGCGAGTTGCGCATTCATCTGGTTCAGTGCATGAGCGGTAATGCGAAGCGCGGTCAGCACCTGTTGCCGGGCCGCTTCGTCCTTGCGCTGTTCTTCCCGGTTGCGCCATGCAAACCCACCGGCCAGCGCCGCCACCAGCACAATTGAAGCTGCCAGGCGCTGCCAAATGGCGGAGATGGGTTTCGAGCCTCGAGCGCGCCGGCGCTCCATCAGCTTGCTCTTCAACCCTGGCGGCGCTGGCCTGCGCTGCAGGGCCTGACGCAGTTCCCGTTCAAACTCTTCGTTGGGTTCAAACTCCACGCATCTGCTCCTTCACTCGCACGTACTCCTTCAAATGTCTCTGCGCCTTGGCCCGCAGCAGCTTGAGTCCGCGCTGCAGGTGACTCTTGACCGTGACCAACGGCGCTTCAAGCGTGGCTGCAATCTCTTCCGGCGTCAGGTCCTCCTGATAGCGCAGGATCAGTGCCGCACGCTGCGGCTCCGGCAGCGTCGCCAGAAGTTGCTCCAGCCGTACGCCCAGGGGAGACGAGTGATTCTCTGCCTTGACGCCGTGCCGGTCTTCCATCTCTACCCACAAATCCATCCCGCGCACCTTGCGCCGCCGCAGCGCATCCGTTGATCGGCTCATGGTCACGCGGCGAAGCCAGTGGCATGCGTGATCCTGCGAATCGATCCTGCCCAGGTGCCTGTCCAACTCCAGAAAGACATCCTGCGCAATCTCTTCGGCCAGCCCGCGATCGCCGGTCATCCGCCAGGCAAGCGAAAACACCATCGACTGATGCGCGTCCACGAGTTGTTCAAAATCCGGCTGCCAATCGTGGGCCATGAGGTTCGCTTCTACTCTCTAATCCGCAGGAATGCGTGCGCGGGGATGCAAAGAATACGCGAATGCGAAGAAAAAGTTCGATCTATCGGCGCTCAGTGACGCGCATCCAGTGTTTGGACGGGTCAAAACAGATCTGGAACGCTGTGGAACGCAATCCGCGTCGGCGCGGCTTTGAACGCGGACAGCATCGTCGCTGGGGCCAGCGTGCTCATTCCATATTTATTGTTTAGCTGGTCCATTGCCGCCAGCAGCCGCACCCGGCTCTGCTCGTCTTCGGTGCCATCGAACAGGTTCAGCGAATGCAGCCGATTCGGCACCAGCCCGTTCAAATGAACGCCGATAAAGTAAGGATGGTCGTATTGCGGTCCGGCGGGCTTGCTCGCCCACAGGCGGCTCAGCGCCGCAATCAGCGTCTGATTATCCTGACACTCGCTCAATTTCAACTCACTCTTCCACCCGCGAGTCGGGAGACCAAAGTTGCTTATCGCTTTCCCCTGGCCGCCCGGAAGCGCATATCCAATAGCCAGCCCGATGTTGCTCGTCCAAAGGCCCGCGGCGCGCAAACGCATAGCCGCCTTGTGCAGCAGCTTATGCGCAACCGCCCATGCCTTTTCCGGCGCGCGCATATCTGGAGCCAGCACGTGCTGATGACTCAGCGACTTCAAGTGCTCGGTCTCCGACATGTCGAAGTCTTCGCCTCTGAGCCAGTGCCACAGACGCTCGCCCCACACTGAGCCCCACAGCTCACCGGCCTGTTCGCAATCCAGGGCCAGCAGCTCTTCCATCGTGCGCAGGCCCTTTTCATTGAGCCGCTTCTCCGTGCGTGCGCCAATGCCCGGCAAGTCGCGCAGGGTCAACTGGCGCAGCGCTTCGGGAAGAATGTCCAACGGCAACGCCACCAGGCCGTCGGGCTTCTCCATATCGCTGGCCACCTTGGCCAGGTAGCGGTTGGTCGCCAGCCCCACTGAACTGCGCATCATGGGTCCTACCCGTTCTTTGATACGTGCCTTCACTTTGCGACCCAGCTCCATGGCCGCCAGGAGTGGACGTTCCCGGCCCATCAGCCGGCAAGCCATCTCATCGATAGAGAGCACGGCTGTGACCGGTAGACAACTCTCCACCGCTTCGACGATGCGATGGTGGTAGTCGACGTAGAGTTCGTGTCGCGCCTCCACCAATGCGATGTCAGGACACATGCGCTTTGCCTCGCCCACAATGGTTCCCGTCTTCACGCCCTGTGCTTTGGCTTCGTAGCTGGCGGCAATGCAGACGGTGGTGTCGGCCATCATGGGAACCACAGCCACGGGGCGGCCGCGCAACTCGGGCCGCGCATCCTGTTCCACTGAGGCAAAGTAGGAGTTCAGGTCGACAAACAACCAGTTCAGCGGGAAACCTTGAACTCCATCGTTTATCAACTCCTCAATCGGTGGGGTCTCAAGCTCGAGCAATCCCGACCGGGGTGCCAACCCCTCGCAATCCAGATCTTCAGGCCACTCGTCTGGTGGGGCCTGGATTTCCAGGTCAGGTTCGGCCAGCAGGCCATCGCCGGAATTGGGGTCGGTGACCATAGTCATACTATTTTCGCCTTTTATTCCCCACAATACAAGAGGTGATTTCGATAAATCTGCGATGATACACTTGCAGCGCCGGGATATTGGCGCTTCGAAACTCGAACCAGCAGCCGTGGTGCTGACCGCGGCGTAGTTTTGGAGTCGATTGCGGGTGGCATAGACCTATGCAAAGCCTGGTTCATTGGTTGGCATCGAACGGCACCGTGCTGGCCCTCGCCGTCACGGTCGGCGTAGCCGTGCTTCTGGTTTGTTGCCTGGGCTGCTCGAATTGCCCTGGCCGCGACAAGGACGACCTCTTCCGCCGCCGCGAACTGTAGACCTGAAACTCCCACACTTTGTTGACTGTTCCGCCTTTTCCTTGCAAGGACACGTCGGTCCTGCCGCCAAAACGGCGACGAATACTCATCGCTGGGGATCCCGGGTCCAATCGGATTCCATCTATAATCGACCTCTCCCACGGGAGCGGAGTGGATTGAATGGCGACCGGGATGCTCCAATCAACTGAGCCATCGAATCTCGCAGACTCCTTGCGCGAGTTCCATACGGAGACGGACCGGTCGCTGCTCGATCTGGTGGACGAGTCTCCGGTTTTGCTCATCTTTCTTCGCCACTTCGCATGCGCTTTTTGTGCACAGGCTCTGGACCGCGTTTCGCAGGTGCGGCCGCAGATTGAGGATAGGGGTGTGCGGCCTGTCTTCGTGCATCTCGGCTTTCCGCAGCGGGCGAAACCTTACTTCGACTACTACAATCTCTCCGATGTTGAGAGGATTAGCAATCCGGAGGCGACGCTCTATCAGCTTCCCCTCTTTGCCTTGTCCCGCACCAACCCGTATTTGCACTTTTTCAATCTGACGGTCTGGAAAGGCTGGCTCCAGGGTGCGATGTTCAAGTATGGAATTGGCATGATTAAGGAAGATGCGGAGCAGATGCCGGGCGTCTTCTTTCTGAAGGAGCGGAAGATTGTCCGCGCCTTTCGCCATCGGACCATTGCCGATGAACCGGATTACTTGAAGCTGGTTGGCGCGGGGTAAGAGGAAAACATAAGCCGCGGGTGCATCGAAGAGGTCCCCGCGCGGGTGTGTTGTTCCCGGGGTTGGGGACGGATTACCGACAATCCGACATGACTAAGAATTGGCGTCGTGCCCTACGGCGCGAGTTGCTTTACAGCGACCCATGAATCCAGACGGCCAGCAGGAGAGACACCACTAAGAGCGCGATCAGCCCGTGGCCAGCAAGCAGCAGCCTACGTCCGGCGCCCCTTCCCGGCATAGGAATCAATCCGCTGACGGGCCACAGGATGAACACTCCGACAAGAGTACGTATCGCTCCCATTCCAGTGGCTCCTTTGACGTAGACGGCTCCCCCAACGATCGATAAAGGACCGAAATGACAAGGCTCGCGATGGCCGAGTCGATCAGTGTCTGCGAATTGCCACTTGTCAGTTCAGAGTTCGCTTCACGCCGGACCACAATTGCAGCCCCTGAGCACACCAGTCCTATCGCCACAAAACCAAAGTACAAGAGGGCAATCGGACCAGCGAGGCCCAACGAGAATAAGCCATCTGACGGGAACCTGCCTTTCACTCCAAGCCGGTCAACACGGCTACCGTGCGCATTCTCCAATGACGTGCCTCGCTCCCGGCGAGAACGAGGAGGTCCGGAAGCACTTATTGGGCCGGCGGCTTCAGATACGTCTCAAATTGGGACAGAATCCTGTTGTAGAGATGTGTGCGCACATCGGGCCCCGAGATGGAATGAGTCTTCCGCGGGAAGATCTGAAGGTCGTAGGGCATCTGGGCCTCAATGAGCTTCTGCACATACTGCACGGAGTTTTCCATGTGCACGTTATCGTCGCCGGTTCCGGCTACGATGAGCAGACGCCCTTTCAGATTGGCCGCCGTATTGGCCACTGAGAAGTCGCGATAGCCCTCCGGAAACTCCGCTGGCTGGCTGATGTATCGCTCGGTGTAGATGGAGTCGTAGTCGTGCCAGTCGGTCACCGGCGCAACCGCAACACCGGTGCGGAAGCGATCGGAATGGGACAGGGCATAAAGCGTGAAGGTGCCGCCCCAACTCCAGCCCCACCAGCCCAGTCGCTTGCTATCGAGTTGGGGATTCTGTGCCAGCACAGCATCCACCACCGTCAACTGATCTTCCAATTGCACCGGGCCGAAGTTATGCCATGCCTGCTGCGCAAAGGCGCGACCGCGATTGCCGGTGCCGCGATTGTCAGCGTGCAGCACAGCAAAGCCATGCTGGGCCAGCAACTCGTCGAAGAGCAAGCTGTCGCTCCCCCAACGGTTCGACACCGATTGCGGGCCAGGGCCGCCATAGGGATTCACGATCAGCGGAACACTTGCCGCGGCGGTTACGCCCTCGGGCAGCAGCAACGTCGCGTAAAGTGTGCTGCCGTCGTGGGCCTTGATTTCAAGCTGTTCCGGTGCGCGCAGGTGGTAGCCCTCCATCGCGTGCGTCTGCCAAAAGACGTTGCATTCGCCGGCCGCTTTGCATAGACGATCAATCGGCGGTTCGAGGCGCGAGGATTGCTCATCGGTGAACGCGGTGCCACTAGGCGCAAAATTTCCTTCATGGTACCCGGCGGTCGTGGTCAGCTGCTTGCGTTCGCCATCAAAGCTCACTTGCCAGAGTTGGCGCTCGATCTCGTTGCCTTCGTTGCTGGCATAGTCAATCACCTTCCCGGCGTGATCCACACGATAGACTTCCTCGACTTCGAAATCGCCCTTCGTCAGTTGCTTCTGCAGCGTGCCCGCGGCTTCCAAGGGATTGGCCTGATCGTAGGCGTAGAGATAGAGATGGTTGTGGCCATCGGTCCAATTGGACAGCACGATGGTGCCGTAGCCCACTGAAACGTCGTAGTTGTCGTCGAGAAACGTCTTGTCGGTTATCTGAGTGATTGAATGTGCCAACCCTGTCGTCGCGTCGGCAAAGTAGATGTCCCTGTGCTGGTGATCGCGAGTCACGGTCTCAATCCAAATTGTCTTGCGATCGACCCAGCCAAAGCGCGGGATGTAATCCTGCCCGTCATGAATGGGAAGCCTGATCCACACCGTCTTGCCGCCCACTGCGCTAACCACGCCTAGGCGTACGCTGGGGTTGGGATCGCCAGGTTGAGGATAGCGTTGGAAATCCACCGCGGCATGGGTAGGAATCCAGTCAGTAATCGGATATCGCGGCACATCCGTTTCATTCATCTGCAGAAATGCCAGGTTCTTCGAGTCCGGCGACCAGTAGTAGTTGCTGCGCGTATCTAGCTCTTCTTCGTAAACCCAGTCCACCTCGCCATTGAGCGTGTTCGGGTTGGGCGCGGGCGCCACTGCAACTGGGGGAGTACCAGGGTCCTTGAGATGCAATACGGATAATCCGTGATCGCGAATAAAGGAGACGAATTCGCCGTTAGGTGAAAACTTGGGATCGTCCCCGGAAGCAGCACCCGAGAACCCAGCCTCAACTCCCGTGCCGTTGTGCAAATCGTAAAGCCAGAGCCGCCCGCTGGAGTCAAAGAGCAGGTGCGAGGAGTCAGGCGCCCACAGATAGCTTGCCATCTTGTACCGATCGCGATGATCGCGGTCTGTCTCAGAACCGCCCGCTCCCGAGATGGAGGCAAGCTTGGCCCGGCTCACCATCACATGAGGCTTGCCCGTGGCAGGATCGAGATCGATCAGCTCGCCTCCATCCAGATACGTCAGATGCTTTCCATCAGGCGACCATGTGAGTCCCTCGGGCGGATGCCCGGCGATCGGTCCATGGGCGAAGATGGCCTCGACCGTCAGAGGCTTAGTTGGAGCCTGCGCGTCGGGTGTTTGAGCGTTCAGAGAGGGGCTTGCGATACAAGAGGCAACAAGGGCTGATAGAAAAAGGGCGGCAATACGCGTCAAAGGGGAAATCCTCCAGAAGTGGATCCCACCACAGGTTTTCTGGGTTCGGTCAGAGGTGAGGAGCTTACTGAAAAAGTGTAACTCACCAGGTGTAGGCAGAGTCTTCGGTTGCACGCCGGGGGCAGAGAGTTGTATGGTCCGGGCTATATGCATTGGGCAACTCCTGAAGAACGCACCCATCTTGGCCAATCACGGCGGAAACAAGTCGGCCGCCAGGCCCATGACGCGCTCAACTCCAAGGCGCGGAAGGTCTCACCTTCAACTCTTCTCGACCGGTCGATGCAGGGCCGCGTTCCGGCGCTGATCAAGTTCAAATATGAACTGATGGCGCAGTCGCCCTTCGGCTATTTTCGAGGCGCTGTGCCCGTGATGGCCGCGGACTTGGCCGTGCTCCCGAATACCGGAATCGTCTGCCAGCTCTGTGGCGACGCGCATGTGCGCAACCTCGGTGCTTTTGCAGCGCCCGACGGAAGGCTCGTCTTCGACATCAACGACTTCGACGAGACCATTCGAGGGCCCTTTGAGTGGGATCTGAAGCGGATGGCGGCCTCAATCACGCTTGCCGGAAGAGCTGCCTGCCAGAAGGAAAACTCGATCCTGCAGGCTGTGGAGCAATGTATTGAACGCTACATCGCGCAGATGCGTGCATTTGCCAAAATGCCGCACCTTGAGGTGGGGCGATTCCAAGTGCATCGCCTGGGAACGGTCGCGCCCATTCACGAAGCGCTGTTGAAAGCTGAACGGGCTACGCCGCAGCACACGCTCGAGCAGCTGACCGAGCCAATCTCCAACAAGTCCGGCGGGCCGCGCCGCTTCAAGGAATCCAAGCCCATCCTGACTCGCGTCTCCGGCTCCCAGGCCGCTCTCGTTCTTGCTTCGCTTGGGCCATACCGGGAGATGCTGGAGCCCCAGCGCCAGCATCTGTTGTCGTTCTATCGTCCGATGGACGTGGCCTTCAAGGTGGTTGGCACCGGCTCGGTGGGTCTGCGCGACTACTGCGTCTACTTCGAGGGCAACGGCCCGGCCGACGCCCTCTTTCT
>OBLT010000500.1_pt1 | contig 25406 bp, 15 predicted proteins | sample 1518721 | NCBI WGS metagenome assembly OBLT01 (sample SAMEA3539307, study PRJEB22396) | soil metagenome | biome: tundra; feature: field; material: soil | place: USA | collected 2010-05 | depth 0.15 m | reverse complement strand
CCACCTCCAGCTTCATGGAGGGGAGTTCGATGACATTTCCCTCCCGCAGAACCGGAACACCGAAAAGAGGGAGCAGTGAACTGGCCAGTTTTGAGGCCAGAAGCTGAAGCGGAAGCGTTATCTCATTGAAAATAATCGATGGAATTGGTATTGCCAGCAGCAGAACCAACAAAACGAATCGAAGCTCTTTGAGGAGTTCCCACCCGCCAAAGCAAACTACCAATCCCGCCAGCATGATTACCAGGGAAACCCGAGACAGGAAAAGCTCAGCTCCGTAGACACCGAGAACCAGAACAACCACCCCAAAAACAATGAAGGCAACTCCGCCCCAGCTTGGAGCTATCCTCGTCTCGAGGAGGGTCTTTCTCTTCGACCAAACTAGGTACCCGGCAAAAATGGGCACCAGGAAGCCATGAGAAAAGTCGGGTATCTGCCACCAATCCGTGACCAGCTTGACCAGCACGCGGAAGTAGATCGCCGCCATCAAAACACCAATGAGCGCCGAACCCCATGCTAAATGAGCGCTTTGCAAGGACCATGGGTTTTTGGCAGTCGCTGGCGCCTGAATTGGTTGTGCCATATTCTCCTGAAAAGGAAATGAGTGACTCAATTCGTTAAACCTTGTCTAGCAATCCGAATGCCGAAATTAGAAAACCTCGGCCCAAGGGGATTACCAGTGAATTGCCTCATATCGGAAACTAACCGTTCCAGGCGAGTGGAAAAGAGTTTCCACTTACCTAGGAAATCAATGTCACAAATCTTTCCACAGGAACGGAATCACTTTGCATTCCCTTTGGCACCTCTCTTCCCCAAAAGCGCCCCCAAACATGGAGATTCGCGTGGAAACACCATTTCCGGTTCCGGTTCCCCAGTTTGGAACCCGCATTGCAAGAGGGAGGGTGATCCCAGGACCCCGAATGGCAGGCAACGCAACGATGACAGTCAGCGAGACTACCCAAAGTGTGAAGCTTCGGACCAAACCGTTCGCACCGATTGAGGCACAAATAAAGCGAGCGATTGGCCGCATAGCCGAAAGCGATTGCCCTGTCCTCATTGTGGGCGAGCATGGGGCTGGAAAGCGTTCCATTGCCGCTCAAATTCACGTTCAGTCGCATAGATCCCGCAACGCCTATACGGAGATTCACAGCGCAGAGGCAGATGAGCAAGACATTTTGTCGGCCTTATCCTCCAAAGGCACTGTCTACCTGGAGGAAGTTGGGGATCTAAGCCTTGCTCTGCAAGAACTGATCATCAACAACTATTTTCACTCTGAGCAAGCACAAAGCAGCCGCCTCCTTTGTGGTACGAGCCGCGAACTTTTGGAGGAGGTCAAAACCTGGAGGATGAGAGAAGATTTCTATTATCTGGTCTCTAATGTGACGCTCCGGATTTCTCCTCTGCGTTGCAGAAAGTCCGAGATCCTCTCCATAACCGATGACCTTTTGACACAGTACTCCAAGCAGTTTGACCGGCCGAAGCCGGTTCTACGAGAGGAGATCATTGGATTCCTGATGGAGCACACCTGGCCCGATAATTTGTCCGAACTTCAGACTGCAATCAAGACTTTTGTAGCCATAGGTGACCAGTCAATTTCCCTGGCTGCGCTCAAAGCGGCCGCCCCTTCGCTCAAGTCGAATGGGCATCGCAAGCCGCTTTCGCTCAAGGAAGCCACGCGGACTGCATCCAGCCAGATTGAGCGGCAGCTGATTTCTGAGGTTCTGATTGCAACCGGAGGAAATCGCAAGCGGGCTGCGAGCGAACTAGGCATCAGTTACAAGGCCCTGCTCTACAAGCTGAAACAGATCGAACTGAAACAAATCGAAACGCAAAATCAATTTTCGAATGGCAAGAACGGAGTCGAACTATGAAAACAGGAAACTTTGTAATCTTGGCGTTGTTTGTGCCAGTACTTCTCTGCCAAGCCCAGGATAATAAACTGGCGGACCAGGCTGTGAGCCCACCGGCCGCAAACTCCCAATCAACCGCAACCTATGTCATCGGCGCTTCCGATGTTCTAACTGTGACAGTATGGAAAGAACCGAGCTTTTCGGGCACCCTACTCGTCCGGCCTGACGGGATGGTCTCAGTGCCACTTCTTGGGGATATTCAGGCATCCGGCCTGACCCCTTTGCAATTGGCTGATCAATTGGCGACAAGGTTAAAGAAGTATATCCAGGACCCAAACGTCTCAGTCGTAATTAGCCAAATTCACAGCAAAGTCATTTACATGCTAGGCGAGGTTGGGAAAAAGGGTCCGATCGAGATGACTCCCGGCATGAAATTGCTCGAGGCTATTTCCAGCGCCGGAGGACTCACGGACTACGCCAACTCAAAGAAGATCTATATCTTGCGCGATGAAGCAGGAAAGCGCCAGAACATCCCTGTGCATTACAAACAGGCACTGAAAGGCGACAGCGCACTCAATTTGGCTCTCAAACCAGGCGACACGATTGTTGTTCCTTAAGGTGACCCACATGAAGACGAATCTGAAACTCGTGGTAATCCTCCTTTCCGCATGGTCCGGGGCTCACGCGCAGGTCGTTCCTGAAGCCACGGGCCCGGGCAAGTTGCCGGTCGGTGGCGATTTGCAATACGCCCTTCGTTATTCGCAGACCGCGGAGTTCGGCGGCTCGCTGGGCAATTGGCAGACGGGATCTCCTTCTGCATCCTTGGATTATTCGAGTGGTAACGCCCGACACCCCTTCACCTTGGACTACACTGGCGGCTACACGGCGCACATATCCGGCCCAACCTACGGAGTCGGATTCTTTCAACATCTGATGGTCTCGCAGGGGCTCTTTGGGCGCCGCTGGAACTTCTTGGTCAGCGACGATGTAGACTATATGCCGCAGTCCCCAACAACGGGCTTCTCGGGAGTCGCAGGAACAGGGGGACCGATCGGCGGGTCTGGTTCAACCCCAGCATCCAACCAGTTGATCCTTACGCTGAATACTCACAGCGTCAGTAACCTGGCAAATGGGGAATTCGCATATCACCTTGACTATGCGACGACCCTAAATGTCGGCGGCGGTTCAACCCTCTTACGCTTTCCTGACAGTAACGGCCTGGACTCAGACGGGCTGCAAGCGAATGCAGGGCTGACGCGACGCCTTGATGCGAAGAATTCCCTGATTGGGAAGTACGTCTTTTCTCACTACGCCTACCTCCCTTCCGCTTACAGTTCCACATTCACGGGTGGTTCACCTTTCAGTCTTGACACCAACACAGTGTCTTTCGGTTATCTGCGAACCTGGAACCGGGAATTCACGACAAATGTCTCCGTCGGACCACAATGGCTTAACAGTTCAAATAGTGCGCTCGTGCCTCCCACAACAGCGATTGCAGTAGATGCAGGAATCGATTATCGCCTCAGGTCAAACTCGGCCAGAGCCAACTATAGCCATGGATCCAATGGTGGTTCGGGATACCTTCTCGGAGCAACATTTGATTCGGTTGACGGAGGCTACACGCGACAATTCGGAAGAGACCTGACCCTCGAATTCACGGGAGCATACAGGCGCAACGCTGGGCTGCAGCTTGGCACCGGGGTAATCACTGCAAGGTACGGTGGCACACAGGTTACGAGACGTTTCGGCCGGTACCTCAACATTTTCGCAACATACACTGCGATAGACCAGTCGACCAGCTCGACGGCTCAAACAAACATTCTAGACCAGCTTTATCACGTGGTGAGCTTCGGCGTTGCGTATGCACCGCGCGAAATACATCTCAAGCAATGAATCGTAAAGGAGTCGCATGCTAGGACATCGTGAATTAACAATGCAGGATTACGTGGGGATCTTGAAGAGGCGCTTCTGGCTGATTCTGGCTTCCGCGGTCCTTGTTACGGGGCTAGCTGTCCTAATCAGTTATGTCGTGCCTCCGCAATACATGTCGCAGACGCTGGTGATTATCGAGCAGCAAAAGGTCCCGGAAAACTATGTGAAGCCAGTCGTCACTGAAGATCTCGGCGAGCGCCTGACTACGATGAAGCAGCAAATCCTCAGCCGCTCGCGCGTCGAGCCGATTGTCGAGCGGTTCAACCTGTTCCCAGGCAAGCGCTACACGATGGATGATCGGGTCGAACTGACGCGCAACGCCATTGGGGTTAACCCCATCCCATCCGCGCGCGCCAACGTGCCCGGCTTCTTCATTTCGTTCAAGGCGAAGGATGCTCGCACTGCCCAACAGGTTTGCAGCGAGATCACTTCTCTCTTTGTCAGCGAGAATCTGAGTGCACGGGAGCAGTCTGCCGAGGGTACGACTGACTTCCTGAAGCAACAGCTCGATGATGCGAAGAGAAACCTTGACGAGCAGGACGCCAAGCTCGCGACCTTCCAGCAAAAGTACATTGGCAGGCTGCCCGAACAGGAATCGTCAAATACGAATGCGCTCCAGGCGCGTACCTCCCAACTCGATGCCGCAAACCAGGCGGTTAGCCGCGCGCAACAGACTGTGACTCTCCTCGACGCAATGGTCTCGCAGCAATCGCATGACCAGCGGGCTGAACCAACTACAGGCGTTACCGTGGATGACCGAAGGGCGCAGATCAAAACCCTCATGGCGCAAAAGCAGGAACTGGAAGCTCTCTACACTCCTGACCATCCCGACGTGGTTGCGGTGAATCGAAAGATTGCTGATCTGCAGGCAGAGATCGCGCGAGTCCCGGTCCCTTCGACCACCCCAGCACCGACTCCGACAACCGCCATCAGCAATACTGACTCGCCACAACTGCAACAGCTCAAAGCGCAGCTTCGCGCAGCGGAGCTTTCCTTGACCGAAGCAAAGGAGGAACAGGCATCGATCGGGCAGCAGGTTCGCACCTACGAGGGAAGGATTGAGTCCAGCCCGATGGTCGAGGAGGAGTTCAAGCAGGTCACGCGCGACCATGAGACCGCCCTGCAGTTCTATAACACCCTGCTTACAAAAATGAACGAATCGTCCATGGCAACCGCACTTGAACGCCGGCAGCAAGGCGAGCAGTTCACCGTAATGGACGCAGCAAATCTTCCTGACGCGCCGACCTTTCCGAACCGTCCTCTCTTCGCTGTTGGAGGACTTGCGGCTGGCCTGGCGATAGGACTTCTCCTTGCAGGATTGCTCGAGTATCGAGACACGTCTTTGCGCAATGAGCGGGACATCTTCGCCTTCACCAAACTTCCGACTCTGGCCATCATCGCCCATATGGACGGCCTTCCCCAGGTTGATCCAGAACGCAGCCGCTGGAAGCATTTTTCACGAAACAAAAAATCCCTGGAAAGTGTGAGTGGCTAACCATGTACAAATCCTTCTTCGGGCTTCGAGCCCTTCCTTTCGGAGCAAGCCCAGATCCGCGGTTTCTCTACATGATGCCCAGGATTCGGGAGACGCTTGCCTGCCTGCAATACGGCATCGCGGCGCGGAAGGGCTTTGTCGTAATGACTGGAGAAGTTGGCACCGGAAAAACAACCTTACTCAAGACCGTCCTCAGCTCGTTCACCAAGGATCGCGTTTCGACAGCCTTTGTCTTCAACCCGCGTCTCGAAGTACTCGACTTTCTTGAATTCGTGCTGACAGACTTTGGCATTCCGCCCAAGGCTCGGACGAAGTCAGGTATGCTCCTGCAACTCAATCGCTGGCTCATCGACCGCTTCCGCGACCAGGAATTGTGCGCAATAGTCGTCGACGAAGCGCAGAATCTTTCGCGGGAGCTGCTTGAGGAGATTCGTTTGCTCACCAATCTCGAGACCTCGTCAGAGAAGCTCGTGCAGATTGTGCTATCCGGCCAGCCTGAGCTTGAAGAAAAGCTTCGCGATCCCTCTGTTCGGCAACTTCGTCAGCGTATTTCGATGTGGTGCAGAACGTATCCCCTGGCCAGCGATGAGACCCACGCTTACATTGACGAAAGGTTGCGCATCGCCGGCACCGTAGAGCTTGTCTTTACGCTGGAAGCAGTACAGCTTGTCTACCGTTATTCGAAAGGAATTCCCCGCCTTATCAATCTCATTTGCGACAATGCCCTGATCAGTGCATATGTCGAGCAGGTAAAGCCTATCCCGGCCCGCATCGTTGAATCGGTTGCGACAGAATTTGGACTGGATGATCAACCCTTCCTAATTTCGCCCATGGCGATGTCAGGAATACAGGAGAACACCTTGCAAGGTTCACCGTACAACACCATCAATCCCATTGGGGACACCGCCGATTCTTTGAAGGACAGTAAGCTATGAGCCGAATATACGAGGCACTCCAAAGAGCCGACCTTGAGCGGAAGGCCGCTCACGAGAATGAAGTTGAGCAGGATGCTGAGCCGGTCGTTGTCCACAACATCGAGCCGCCGTTGCCAGTCAAGTCCAACGTCGTGCTTGAGAGCATTGCGCAGCATCAGTGGAATCCTTCTATGGAATCCTTTCCAACCCTGGCGGATCGCGGGGCCGGAGTAGAGCAGTTTCGAGGGCTCCGATCACGCATGTTCCAGCTTCGCTATGAATCTCCGCTGAAGACGATCCTTGTTTCCAGCGGCTTGCCTGCGGAAGGAAAGACCTTTGTCACTGCGAATCTTGCCATGAGCCTGGCCCGCAACAATGTCAATAACATTCTGGTCATCGATGCCGATCTGCGCCGTCCTACGCTTCATACGCTTCTGGGCGCTCCAGGCTCGCCTGGGCTTTCGGAGTATTTGGCAGGCACTGCAGAGTTGAATGACATCCTGCAGCGCAATCGCGGCCCAAATACCGTTGATGCCTCAAGCGGGCATAACGTTTCCAATCTCATGTTTATCCCTGCAGGGAAGTGCAGTGACAACTCTTCTGAGCTTCTGGCGAATCACCGAATCGAGAAAATGATCGCTACGCTTTCACCCCATTTCGACTGGATTCTGATCGATTCCCCGCCGGTGCTGGCGGTTACGGATGCGGTGGACATTGCCACCGCCGCGGATGGAATTCTGCTGGTGGCCCGCGGCGGCAGTACTCCGTTCAATGTTGCGCAGCGCACCCAGGCAGCCTTCCGCAACTCGCGCATCCTCGGCTTTGTGCTCAACGACGTCAAAGACGCTTCGCGCCGCGGATCCTACGCTTACTATTATGGCGGGCCTGAAGCCAGCGACGGCGCGAGTCAGCGAAAGGACAAGCGGAGCTAGGCAATGATCAGGCTTTTCAATGTCTACTATCCGACCCGCACACTTGTGCTGCTTCTTTGCGAAGCTCTCATTGTGAGTGGCTCGTTTCTGCTGGCCACGATTTATCTAATTAGACCGGATCCATACATCACTCTGATTTATGATAATGGCCTTTTGAAGATTGCTGTCATCACTATTGTTACCTTGCTTCTCTCGTACTATTTTGATCTATATGAACCCCAACACATCTCAGAACGGTGGGAGATATACTTTCGCCTCCTCTTGGTTCTGAGCGTTCTCTGCTTTGTTCTTGCTGGAATCATCTATTTCTTTCCTGACATATACATCGGCCCTCATGTCTTGACCGTCGGCATCTCCATCCTCGCTGTTTCCCTTGTCATTTGGCGTGGCGCATACGAGTGGATCATTGGTCGTTCAGTCTTCTGCGAACGAGTTTATGTGCTGGGTTCGGGCAAGCGTGCAAGCGCTCTTATTGAGACGCTCCGCTCTCGGCACGACGCGGGTATGGAAGTTGTCAACAGAGACACTGGGTCAGCGTCCAATGGGAGCCTCGAAGGTTTTGCGGCGGACCTTCGCTCATTTCGCAAGCCTAATACTGAAATCGACCGCGTCGTCGTCGCAATGGAAGATCGCCGTGGCGCCATGCCGGTCCGCGAACTTCTCGACCTCAGGCTTCGCGGGATCGTGATTGAGGATGCGAGCGACCTCATGGAGAGGCTGTCCGGCAAGTTACCCCTTGAGGGTCTCAATCCCAGCATTCTCATCTTTACTCACGGTTTCAAAGTGAAGGCATCGCAGCAAATTGTCCGGCGCCTGGTCTCGATTGCCGTCTCTTTTGTGGGGCTGGCAATGTGTCTTCTGTTCATTCCCTTCATCATCCTGGCAGTCCGGCTCTCTTCACCAGGCCCAGTCTTCTTTCGCCAAACCCGTGTAGGATTGCGTGGCCGGCTCTTTACCGTCTTCAAATTCCGGACAATGCGGCAAGACGCCGAAGTAAAGGGAGCTGTGTGGGCGACCGAGAACGACCCGCGCGTAACGTCACTTGGCCGATTCATGCGCAAGACACGCATTGACGAGATTCCACAGCTCTGGAACGTCCTTTGCGGGCAGATGAGCTTTGTCGGACCACGGCCGGAACGCCCCGAGTTTGTACAGTGGCTCAGTAACGCGATTCCCTACTACGACCTGCGGCACCTGATCCGCCCCGGCCTGACCGGTTGGGCACAAGTCCGGTATGAATACGGCGCAAGTCTCGAAGAAACTAAACAAAAGCTCGAATATGACCTCTACTATATCAAACACCTGTCGCTTGGCCTCGACATGCTGATCATGTTTGAGACCATCAAGACAATCGTGTTACGGAGAGGCGCGCGGTGAAGATCGTCTTCTGGCTGTCGCTGATCGGCGTGCTCTACACCTACGTGGGCTATCCCGTAATGATGTGGTTGCGCGCTCGAATCCGGCCCAGGCCCTGGACGGTTGGACCGATCACGCCTGACGTTAGCATTGTGCTTGCCGTTCGCAACGGCGCTTTGATGCTCCCGCGACAGATTGAGCATCTCCTCGGCCTCGACTACCCGAACATTAAGGAGATCATCATCGTCTCCGACGGCTCAACCGATCGGACGGCGGAGTTGCTATCACAGCAGCATCACCCGCGCATACGAGCCTTGATCCTTGAGGAACATAGAGGAAAAGCTGTAGCCGTCAACCTGGGCGCTGCACAAGCCACAGCGGATGTAGTTGTCTTTGTGGACATTCGGCCTGAGATTGCTCCGGGGGCAATTCAGCAGCTGGTTAGCAACTTCGCCGATGAGAAAGTCGGTTGCGTTTGCGGCATGCTGACTCTGCGCAATGACGGCCACGATGCAGCTTCCGGCGCGGTCGGCGGCCTTTACTGGCGCTATGAGCAGTGGCTCAGGACTTGTGAGGCCCTCTGCGACTCGCCGGTTGGCGTCTATGGCGGCTTTTACGCCATTCGCCGCCGCCTGGCCGCACAGCAGCCGGACGGAATGATCCTTGATGACATGTTTCAACCCCTCTCAATCATCCGCCAAGGCTACCGTTCTGTCATTGATTCAAATGCCAATGTTTATGACACTTGGCCTAAGAGCGCTGGAGGCGAATTCCATCGCAAGGTACGAACTCTGGCGGGAAACTTCCAGCTTCTTCAGCTTGCTCCGTGGGCACTGACACCGCAGAATCGAGTTCTCTTTCAACTTGTCTCACACAAGATCATGCGTCTTGTCGTGCCTTACCTGTTGATTCTTCTGCTTGTCTCCGCTATTGAGCTTTCGGCCAGTTCTCGAGCTTTCATGGCATTTGCAGTTTTTCAGGTTCTTGGTTGGGTGATCGCTCTCATTGGACTGCGGAATCGAATCCCGGCTCTGCATCGCATCGCGGCTCCGGCCAGTGCTCTGCTCGTGCTCAATGCCGCCGCCGTGGTTGGGCTCTACAGGTTCCTCTTCACACGTGGCCCGCTCTGGAAGATCTGGGGTTCGACGAAGCCGGGAGGTGCGGGACAGGTCCGTGAACCAGCTACGTTGACCTCGACGGAACCTGTCATCCTTGCCACTGTTTTAGATGTCGGCACAGGCTCATGCCAGGATCCGCGCCAGCAAGAGAGCGTCAGACCGTCATGACCTTCCCGAATGCCTTGTTCAGCTTCAGAGTGGAAATCGGAGCCAAAGCAAGACGACGCCCGCATAGAAGAATCTCGTGCGCCTTTTCGAAGAGCTACCGGCCATAAAGACGGCCCGCAGGAAGAGGTTCACTGTTGGGCCTTGGAATCGTTCACTACCTCTTATTGGGCCCACGTGCTTTTGGAATGGAAACAGGCATGAGTTTGAAGATAGCAATTGTCGGATGCGGCAAGATCGCGGACGCGCACGTTGAGGAGATCAGAAAGATTTCCTCCGTTCAACTCGTCGCGGTCTGTGACCTGGATCCGATTATGTCCGAGCAGTTGGCGGTGCGTTATTCTGTCCCGCACCGGTACGACGATGTAGCGCAAATGCTCGACACGGAGAGACCGGATGTTTTGCACATCACGACGCCACCGCAATCCCACCTTTCGCTTACAAGACAAGCGGTTGCGGCGGGATGTCATGTTTTTCTTGAAAAGCCAGTCGCGCTGCACCATTGCGACGCAGAAGCCATTGTTGACGCTGCGGTCGGAGCAGGGCGGAAGCTTTCAGTTAACTACTGGCCTAATTTTGAAGCGCCTGCTCTTGAACTGCGACAGCTCTACCAATCGGGAGTGCTGGGCAGTCCGGTGCACATCGAGAGTTTTTACGGATACGATCTCGCGGGGGAATATGGGATGGCGCTCAAGCGGGACCCTGATCATTGGGTACATCGCCTACCCGGCAAGCTATTTCAAAACGTACTTGATCATGTGCTAAACAAGATCATCCCATTTCTCGATGACGACCAACCTTTGATTGCAGCGGAAGCTTACCGCGCAGAACCAAGTGGAGGCGAGGTAAATACAGTTTCGCTTCTCGATGAATTACGCGTGGTCATCCGCGGTGCGCAGACAAGTGCATACGCAACATTTAGTTCACACGCGCGACCGGTGGGACACAGCCTGCGCGTTTACGGAACCAGGAACACAGCGCACGTCGACTTTAACGCACGCACGGTCGTTCTGGAACGAAAACAGACATTCCCATCTGCTTTGGGCCGTCTGTCCCCTCCTTTTCAGGCCGCAAGGGATTACCTTAGAGAGGGGTTGAAGAATGTAAACCGGTTCTCGCATTCGCGTTTCCATTATTTCGATGGGATGCGCACACTGCTTAGCGAATTCTATCTAAGCATTGAAAGCGATTCCCCGCCGCCGATTGCTTATAGCGAAATACTCCGCGTTTCAGCGATGATGGAGAAGATCTTTGAACAGGTTTATCCGGAGGTGCGGGCTTGAAAGTCCTGGTTACCGGAGCGGGTGGTTTTCTCGGCGTCCATGTAGTTGAGCGGCTGCTTGCCCATGGTCAAACAGATATTCGGTGTTTCCTTCGCGACCGCGGAAAGGCGCGACGGCTCCTGGAACTGGTGGAGTCGTACCCCAGCTCGCAACTGGAGCTCTGTTACGGCAACCTGAGGTCGAAATCCGACTGCGCCCGAGCCACTGCGGGCGTCTCAGTCGTATTTCACCTTGCAGCGGGTTTGAAGGGTGCACCCGCAGAGTTGTTTGCGGACTCCGTGGTCTCCTCTCGCAACTTGCTTGAGGCTCTTGAAGAACGACAGGATATCTCTTTACAGAGCACCCGAGTAGTTCTTGTCAGTTCCTTTGGTGTGTACGGCGTGGTACCCTTGGGACGTGGCGCACGTGTCAGCGAAGAGACGCCGCTTGAGAGCCATCCAGAGTTGCGGGATACTTACTCGCATTCCAAGCTTCGGCAAGAGCAACTGTTTTGGGATTTTCAGCGAAAAGATCACTTTGAACTTGTAGTTTTACGTCCCGGAGTAATCTATGGGCCGGGCGGCGGGCCATTCTCCAACCGGGTTGGCTTGCAAATTGGACCAGTCTTCTTTCACCTCGGGGGCAGCAATTTACTGCCTTTGAGCTACGTTGAGAATTGTGCAGAGGCCATTGTTGTGGCCGGAACCCACCCTGATTCCGCCGGCCAGGTCTATAACGTGCACGATGACGAATTGCCAACCGCCTCGCAGTACCTGCGCGCATACAAAAAGGGTGTCAAGAAGGTACGCTCGTTCCGACTCCCGTACTTTGCAACCAGAATGTTGGCTTGGACCTTAGAGACATACCATCGCCGTTCCCAGGGCCAGCTGCCGGCTATCATCACTCGCTACAAAGCAGCGGCGGCCTGGGGCGGAAACAAGTTCGGCAACGCAAAGGTTCACTCGTTGGGCTGGCGTCAATTAGTCACCACACGCGATGGCATGGCGGCGACGTTCGATTTCCTCCGTGCGCAGAACGCCACCGTTGCTTCAACTGGAGCGACGCTGAGAAGTGATAGTGAGACCATCGGCGCTGTTATTCCGGCCGCAATTGACCTCGAGAAGAACATTTGCGAAGATTCACAACAACAGAAGGAGAAGAAGACCATCATGGCTTACCCGCGTGTTCTATTTGTTTCCGTTCTGGGAGTGGGAGCCATTATCACTGGCTTCTTGTATCACGATCACATCGCAAGGGTGAAGGCGGCATGGCTTGAGCACATCACCCCGCCTGCCCCATACTTTCCACCGGGAGCCGTTTGGACTCAGGACATCAGTCACGCTTCGGTCGATCCACAGTCCGCTACCATGATCTCCTGGCTCGCCGACGCCGGTGGATGGGGCCATGGCAGGATGCAGGTCGACTTCGGCCTGCGCGTGCTGCAGGCGTCGCCCTCTACGCCGATGGTCACTTTCCACAAAGGTCCGGCGTTCATGGCCGCCGATTCGGACAAGGTTTCGGTTTTCCCAATGCCTGTTGGCGGCGGCATCGAAGCGCAGCCTGGTTATCAGTGCGATATTGACCAGGACGACTGTCACCTGCTTGTTGTCGACCGAAGTCATGGCAAGCTCTATGAAGCCTACCAGGCCAATTATGCTGACAATGCTCTGTCTGCAAACTTTGTTGCAGTTTGGGACCTGAACCGTGTCTATCCCCCGTCAGGACGTGGGGATCAGTGCACCAGCGGCGACGCTGCAGGCTTCCCCATTGCTCCGCTTGTTTTCAGCGCCGACGAAATCGCTTTGGGGAGCATCAACCACGCCATTCGCTTCACGCTTCCCAATCCGCGAATCCGAGCCCATGTCTTCGTTCACCCTGCGACCCATGCAGGTGCCCCGCGCGGACCAGTCTCTGCTCCGCCGATGGGCGCACGCTTCCGCCTGAAGTCGTCCTTTGACATGTCAAAGCTCACTCCTGCCGCGCAGGTTGTCGCGCGAGCTATGCAGAAATACGGCATGTTCCTGTCAGACGGCGGCAACATTGCTCTTACTGCCCAAAACGATGCCGATACTAAGGCAAAATATACCGACATGGACTTCGGCCCTCACGATTTACAGGACATCAAGGTGACGGATTTTGAAATCGTCAACATGGGAACGCCAATCCGGCTGACCGACGACTGCGTTCTAAATCGGTGAGGCGGCTTTCAATTCCTGCATTTTCCAAGAGGAATGAAAGTTCTTGATCCCTGGTGAGCCCGCATTTAGCTAGTTGCGGCTTTCATGGCTCGTGCGGTATTTCGATACAGTTCCATGTAGGCATCGGCCATAGTTTGCAGGGTAAACCTCGCGCGAAAGGCTTCTTCTGCGTTCTTTGAAAACTGTTGCAGAGCTGCTTGGCTTTCTGCGAACCGCACAATCGCCTTTGCCATTTCCGCGGGGTCGCTGACAGACACGGTAACGCCTGTCTTGCCGAGACGAACAACCTCAGCCATTCCGCCAACATCGGTGACTATTGCCGGAAGCCCCAGCGAGAACGCTTGCAGCAGCGACATGGGCAATCCCTCTGATTTCGACGACATAATGAATGCATCGGCCGCGGAGAAGAATGGCGCCACGTTAAGTTGCTGCCCCCAGAATGTAACTTGAGTCGCAATTTCCAGTTCCTTGGCCAGGCTCTCAAGCACCTGGCGCTGACTTCCATCTCCAACCATCCACAATCGCAAACCGGGCATGGACTTTGACGCCAGTTGGAAGGCGTGAAGGAGCAATGAATGGTTCTTCACAGGTTCAAGCCTGCCCACGTAAATAAGAGTGAATCCACTCTGTGGCGAAGATTGCTCATTTCTTACACGCGTGACTGCGGCGGCGCCATTGTAAACGCGCACGATTTTCCGCGCGGGAACGGTGTGTATGCTCCTCAAATTCATGGCCGTTGCGTCGCAGATGCCAACGATCCAATCGCACGATCTGGCCGCAATCGCGTACTTCAACTCCGTAATCATTTTGCGCGGCGGAGCCACAAGGCTATGCCGCGTCGAAACAATGCTTGGAACCCCCGCCATCCTTGCGGCAATTGCTGCGTAGATCGTCGGCGTCGGGTTGTGAAGATGCACTACGTCTGGTCTCGATTCTTTGAAAATTCGAAAGAAACTCCGCGAAGAGTCCAACAAATGTTGACCCACTTCAGGCTGGACCCAATAGTCCTCTTTTTGCAGTTGCTCGCCGAGTACGCCAAGAGTCGCGATCGCGTAAATGCGAGGACTGTGTCCATTATCCCTTTGAAGACGGCACATCTGCGACACCAGCATTTCGGCGCCTCCCACCTCCATGCTGTCGACCACGTGTGCAATCTTCATCACGCTTGTTTCAGTCTCCGACGCCGAGTCTCTTTGTACCACTGTTTTCAGGATTGGCTGAAGAAAGCTCTTCTGCCGCCTTGAATCAGTGCATCCGATTCAGGGCAAGAACCATGAGGTACATAAACGGCACAAGCGCGGCCGTCAACCCGCCCACATAGAGCAGAACGCGCTTCAGGCGCATACGATCAGCGATCATCCCTCGCTGCAGAGCCATTTGAAAAACCACCTCGGCTACGCCGCCCAAAATAAACAGCGTCATGACAAAGGCGCGAGACAAAAACAACCCTGTGACCAAAAAGCCTGTCAGCGACAAAACAGCCAAACGTCCAAGACGGATGATCTCACCCCTGTCGATGACCTTAATCTTCTTTGGTTCATGCGGAAAGAGTCCTTCGTCGGGAACGATCGTCTGACCGTCGCTGACCTGATCCGGCGAAGAAACCGCTAAAGCATCCCTCACCGTCGGAAACAGAAACAGAGTCCAGAAGAACAATCCAAACAGCCCAAGTTCTGCGGCACAGACGACGATCGAGTTGTGGGCGGTTAGCCCGCCGCCATAGTCGGAAAAATCGCCAAACCCAACTCCGAAAACCGGATGAGTCTTGATCATCTGCAGCCCAACACCCCAGAGACTCGTGCGGTCTGAGCCGGCATTGGCGGTAATCTCCCGCCCACCGGTAAATTTCAGGGCCGATGCACCAAAAAACAGTCCGGCCGCCAAAACCAGCGCAGGGATCGTGCCGAGTCGGCGCCGTAATGCCACAACCGCAACGGCAAGCAAGGCCACCAAAGAGCCGCGCGAGTGCGTCAGGAACGCCCCATAAAGCAGCGCGCACACCGGCAGAAGGACGAACGCAACGTTTTGAATGATTTTCTTTGGGCGCCAGAAAATGAACATCAGCGGAATCACGCAGACGATAAGTTGGGCAAAGTCATTCGGGTCGCTGACATTTCCAGGTCCCTTTAGGCGGAAGAATCGATCTCCTGTGTCGTTGGCCTGCGTCACAAAATACGGGCTCTCGGTCAAACCGTCCGGGGAACGAGCGATTGCTGAAACCCCGTGCTGTAGAGCGATGGACCCGTTGACAATGATAAACAGACAAACGAACAACATTATAATGACTAGCGCCTGCAACTTCCATTTCGAGTTGAAGTGCAGGCAAACAAGAAAGTATGCGAATGCATTTGGAATAAAGGACAAGAACGCCAGCACACCTCCTCCTGACCAATGCATCCCGATAAGCACCGACAGGAAGATCGCCACCGCCAAACCGATCAAGGCAAAGGACTGTGGCGTCTTTCGAATAAACGACTTGGCAAGGCTCGGCACCGAAATAGCCATAGCCAGCACCGCCAGAATCAACTCAATACGATATGCCGCAAGCGGACCCCATAGGATCGCCGGCGTGAGGTAGTATGTAACGAAATAGATGATGCTAACTACAAAGCCCATTGTGAGTGGCCTGAACAGCTAAGCTGGCACAAGCAGAATAACTCAAATTGCGGGGTAGAAGCCATCGATTAGCACCACCTAAGCCAACAGGCCCTAGAACCAAAATGGGCGCGTGAAAATCGAAAGCCGCAGAACCTTTTGTGTGCCTGAAACTAAAACCAGACCGCACATGTGGAAGCGCAATTCATATCATCAGAGATCAAGCGGGCGCTTTTGCGCCCCCGCCCCGGTAATGAGAACTGCTCGCAAGGAACCGATTCTCCACCAGATGCCACATGAGCCAGGCAACCAAGCCGATGGCAGAGACCACAAGCAGCAGGAAAACAACCGGATTCAGCCTAACAAGTCCGAAGTATATGAGGATCTGCAAGATTGGCCAGTGAACGATATATACGCCATATGAAAAGTCCCCGTACTTCGAAAAATTGCCGAAAAAGCGCCAAAAACCAAAAACAAAAACGAGGCCGGAAATCCAAAAGACATCGAGAACGCCTCCCGTGAACCAATGATCAAGAAGGTACAAACAAGCAGTGATGAGAGCAACGCTGCGGAAATGAAGCTTTAATTTGTCAAAGTACAGAAGCAGCAAGACGCCTGCGATGAAATACACAAGTTGCGCGGGAAACTGCACCTCCAGTTGAGAATAGATGCTGCGTGAGTCGTCCAGTGAAGAAGCACTATGAGATCGATGTATCGAAGCTAAGAGCCCAAATCCATATTTCCATAAGCAGGAAAGGCAGAAAATCGTACCCATAACTCTCTTAGTACCGAATTTGTTACAGAGATAATGCATCACTGGAACAAAGAGATAAAAAACGACTTCAATTTTCAGCGTCCAAAGCGCGCCATTGACTGGAGACATGGGGTTCGAGGTGAAGACGCCAGGCAACGAGGGCGCAAGGAAGTTGAGGAAAAGAAGATTTGCGCCAAGATACTTCCAGAACCCCAACCCAAAGTATTGCAGAGGTGGCAAAGAGCTCAGTGTACACAGCGCAACGGCTGCGAGAGTTACAGTGGTAAAGTAAGCTGGATAAATGCGTCTGGCTCGCTTCTCAAAATACGAGGCAACAGAGGACGATCGTGTGTAACTTCGGTAGATGAGCAATCCGCTGATCACAAAAAACGATCTTACGGCAAACTGAGCTGAAATATACCTGGCAAAAACGGCAAAGGCAGGCAGGCTTGTCAGCCAGTAGACATGCCACAATGCGACGAGAGACGCTAAGATCAAGCGCAGGCAATCCAGATTATTCTTGCTAAAGTCGGCACTGCCTCTCACCACACTGTCTCCTGGCATTCCCTGGAATGATTGTGAGTCTTCTGTCGCTAGACTCTTCTCTATACAATAACCCAATTATCGCCGCGACCCGGTCCCTTTCATCAAGCCACCCCAAAGTCCGATGCCAGTAAAGCGCTCGCATGCTCCGAAGCGTGTTTGAACTGCACTGTCGAGCGAGGGGGTGCCTTGCCTCTGGACCTGGACGACCCTACACGCTAGGCGAATGCTTGTTTAACGCCTGTCGCACAAGGCACGCAGTCTGTGGAATGGCGAGCCCTTCGATGCATCGAGGAGAAACGCACAGCAAGTTCCGGGTAGATCAGTGGAAAAGGTTTCACCTGCTTTGGATCGAAGCCTTGCCACAGTCTCGCATGGTATGCCGTTTTGTGTCGCAGAGGACACTGAACCAATAAGAACGCCCAAATGATTTCAATTGCCGCCAATATCTGAATATTGGGCGGGCCGAGCGGACGAAAACACCCGGGTGAAGCCTCGTCGGCGGCGCGAATCCATGGTGCGCTCACCCGATTGTCATCGGAGTGATCATAGAGGGGACGTTCCTGTCCGTTCGATGGGTTTTGGCTCTTGGCCGCTTGTCCAAACAAGCGGCCAAATCCTGGAGAACTACTGTACCGTGAGCGTGAAGGTTGTGCTCGGCTGAAGAGCGCCGCTCGTTGCAACCACCGTGACCGTTGACGATTGTGCCTGCGGCGTGGGTTTAGTGTTTGACCATACTCCGAGACTGCAACCGGTGCACAGGCTCATTCCAAGCGCTACCAGAGCAAACAGCATCAATTGGAACCCACGCCGCTTTCTCAAGCCAAAACAGCAGACCGCAAGAGCAAGCGCCGAACCCGGGAACAATGGACTCGAGCCGTGGCGAACCAAGGCCGTTGTTGTCGAAGTGGTTACCGTTAGGGTTGTCGAAGCCGCAGCGCCCGAGTGTGAGGGCGTCACGGTTCCCGGGGAGAAACTGCACGACGCTCCTGCAGGCAGTCCCGAGCAACTGAACGTGACCGGTGAGGAGAATGAGTTCAGCGGCGTAACCATGACCGTTGTCGTGCTGCTTTGCCCGGCAACCACGTCGAGCAGCCCTGGAGACACCGCCACTGAGAAATTCGGCAGCGGCAGATTCAGGACATAGGCAGCCATTCCCACCGCACTTTGCGTATAAGAAGTGACGGAGGAGTTGACCTGGCCAATAGGAGTGGTCGGGGCGACAGAGATTGCTTCCAGGGTCTCTGTGGAAGAGACGGTGATCGGACTTGAATACAGCGCCGAATTCATCGTGGGCGTCGATCCATCGGTCGTGTAGTAGATTGCTGCTCCTGGCGTCGTCGTGCTGATCGTCACTACCTGCGCCGAGTCATAGGTGCCGGCCCCGGGATTGAAGGTCGGCGGAGCCGCCGGCGTAATGTTGATTGTGAAGGCCGCTGAAGCTGCCGCACTACTAGAGCGGCCTTGAGCCACGGCGATGGCCTCCACGGTCTCTGTAGCAGAAACAGTGATTGGGCCGGAATACACCGCCGAACCGGTCGTGGGGGCAGAACCGTTCGTCGTGTAATAAATCGTCATTCCTGGCGTCGCAGAACTGATGGTTACCGTCTGGGCCGCATTGTACGTGCCTGTCCCTGGGCTAAACGTTGGCGTAGCCGCCGGCGGAAAGTTTATGGTGTACGCCGCAGAGCCCGCCGCACTGAGCGTGTACCCGGTAGCGATAGAGATAGCCTTCACCGTCTCGGTAGCTGAGACTGTGATCGGAACCGAATACGCTGGCGAACTGGTCGTCGGTGTAGATCCATTCGTCGTGTAGTAGATTATTGCTGCTGGCGTAGCTGAGCTGATGGCCACCGTCTGAACCGTGCTGTACGTGCCTGCTCCTGGGCTAAAGGTCGGCGCAGAAGCCGGCGGATAGTTGATGGAGTAGACCGCCGTACCTGCAGTGCTATTCAAATGGCCAGAAGCTACGGCGATGGCCTCCAGCGTCTCAGTGGAAGACACTGTGAAAGGACCCGAATACACTGCAGAACTCGTCGTTGGGGTAGATCCATTGGTGGTGTAGTAGATCGTCGCTGAAGGCGTCGTCGTGCTGATCGTCACCGTCTGCGCCGAGCTGTAAGTACCAGCCGCGGGGCTGAATGTCGGAACCGCGGCTGATGGAGCTATGGTGTAAGCCGCAATTCCCGTTGCGCTGGTCTTCAAGCCTGTAGCCGCCGCGATGGCTTGCACTGTTTCCGTGGCGGAGACCGTGATTGGGCCTGAATATACTGCAGAGCTTGTTGTAGGCGTTGAACCGTCCGTCGTGTAATAAATCGCCGCCGATGGTGTCACTGAAGCAATTGCCACTGTCTGCGTCGAGCTATATGTGCCAGGCGCAGGGCTAAAGTTCGGCGTCGCAGTTTGCGTCAGGTTGATGGTGTAGGCCGCCGAACTCACCGCGCTGGTCGTATATCCGCTCTCTGCGGCGATGGCTTCCACAGTCTCTGTGGCAGAGACCGTGATTGGTCCTGAATACAAGGCAGAACTGGTCGTGGGCGTAGATCCGTTGGTTGTGTAGTAGATCGTCGCCGAAGGCGTCGTGGTGCTGATCGTCACAGTTTGTGCCGCGGTATACGTTCCGGCCGCTGGGCTGAACGTTGGCGTAACCGCGACTGTACTAATTGTGTATGTCGAAGTGCCCGGATCACTGGTCGTATAGCCAGCAGCCAACGAGATCGCTTGCACAGTCTCTGATGCGGAGACCGTGATTGGTCCGGAATACACAGTCGAACCTGTCGTCGGGGTTGACCCATTTGTGGTGTAGTAGATCGTCGCCGAAGGTGTCGTGGTGCTGATCGTCACAGTCTGTGCCGAGTTGTAGGTTCCAGCAGATGGGATAAAGGTTGGCGTCGCCGTGAGCGCCAGGTTGATTGTGTACGCAGCTGAGCCAACCGAGCTGGTCGAGTAGCCGCTGGCTGTAGCGATTACCTGAATCGTTTGCGTGGCGGCAACCGTGATTGGTCCTGAGTACACGGCTGAGCTTGTCGTCGGCGTCGACCCGTTGGTGGTGTAGTAGATCGTCGCGGAGGGTGTCGTCGTACTGACCGTGACCGTTTGCGCCAACTTGTAGGTTCCGGCGACAGGGCTGAAGGTCGGTGTAGCCGCTTGGGGACTGTTGATGGTGTAAGCAGCGGAGCCTGTCGAACTGATCGAGAAGCCACTAGCTGTTGCGATTGCCTCGACCGTCTCCGTTGCAGAGACATTGATCGGCCCCGAATACACAGCTGAGCTTGTGGTGGGTGTAGACCCGTTTGTCGTGTAATAGATCGTCGCTGAAGGTGTCGCCGAACTGATCGTCACCGTCTGTGCCGAGCTGTAAGATCCTGCCGCGGGGCCGAAGGTCGGCGTAGCCGCTGGCGTCAGGCCAATGGTGTACGCCGCCGAACCAGTCGGGCTGTTCGAATAGCCGCTGGCCACAGCGATTGCTTCAACCGTTTCCGTGGCGGAAACGGTGATCGGCCCGGAATACACTGCTGAGCCAGTTGTCGGTGTTGAGCCGTTGGTGGTGTAGTAGATCGTCGCCGAAGGTGTCGTGGTGCTGATCGTCACAGTCTGTGCCGAGTTGTAGGTTCCAGAGACTGGGGTAAAGATTGGCGTGGCTGCTTGCGAGGTTGTTGATGACTTTGGGTAGACCCAAAGTTCATGTTGCCCGGATGGGGTGGGGTCAGTAGCCGTGTAGAAGCTGTCATCCCAAGGGCTGATCGCTATCTGCTTGTCGCTGGCCTGTTCACCTGACGGCAAGCCGGTGGAGAATACAGACCAAGTCTGCCCGTCATCAGTAGATCGGTAGATATTAGTGGTCCATCCTCCAAGATACTCGTGCGCGATGCCGCCGAACAGAGCCTTGTTGCTGATTTTGGTGTTCGTAGGGATGCCACTAGCCGAACCGAGGTCAGTCCATGTGTTTGTGGACACCACATACCGCGACATGGAATAAGGGCCACTTGAAAGGATTCGACTCGCTGCGAGTAGATAGGTCGGGGATGTACTTGCGGTTCCGTCACCGACGATGACCTGCGCGTTACCGCCATACCCGGATGCGGTGCTTGCCCACATGACGGTGCCGCTGGACATATTCGCGGGGGACTGCATGTACGCTCCCTCACCACCCCAGTACATCTGTCCGTTGTAAAGCGTCATAGCGTAGTCAAGGCCGCTGGTTTGGCCGAAGGCAGTGTAAGCGTCAGTGACCAGCGAAGTGAAGGTAGACCCGCCGTTAGTGGACTCCCAGAAATCAGCATCGAGGTCGCTCAGATAGACGTTGTTACTGGCGTCCACCTGAAGACTACGAGGTTCTGTTTTAATGCCGGATGGGTTGGTTGAGAATGTCCAGGTTGACCCATTCCATTTTCCAACGACACAGGTTGGACACGATAGCCCTAAACCGACTTCGCCAATTCCAGCATAGATATTACCTGCCGAATCTTCCACCCAGCTGTCAACATTTGCAGTCCCCGAATTAAGTGTGGCTGCAGGAAAGCCCGAATCAATCTCCGTCCAGTTGCTTGTGGACGTTGGGTGATCTCGAAGGTCGGATACCTTGGCTTCCCATGTGCCATTGCTGTACATCGAAACGTACAGATAGCAGTTCTTCGAGGCAAACAAGCTGCTAATGGTTGCAGAGCCAGTCGTCATGGCTGCAGGCAGCGATAGTTGCGACCATGAAGATGAGGATGTTGAGCCTGTTGGACATACAACACCGCCGCCTGATATGGTGTGAATGGCGTAAGCAGCGGAGCCCGTCGAACTGGTCGAGAAGCCACTAGCTGTTGCGATTGCTTCGACCGTCTCTGTTGCAGAGACCGTGATCGGCCCCGAATACACAGTCGAACTTGTCGTCGGGGTTGACCCATTTGTGGTGTAGTAGATCGTAGCCGAAGGTGTCGTTGTGCTGACGGTGACCGTCTGTGCCGAGCTGTAAGATCCTGCCGCGGGGCTGAAGGCTGGCGTAGCCGCTTGGGTCTGGCCGATGGTGTAAACCGCCGAGCCCGTCGAACTGTTTGAGTCTCCGCTGGCGACTGCGATGGCCTCTACTGTCTCTGTAGCTGAAACAGTGATCGGCCCCGAATACACGGCCGAACCGGTCGTTGGCGTCGATCCATTGATGGTGTAGTAGATCGTGGCTGAAGGTGTCGTCGTGCTAATGGTCACCGACTGGGCCGAACTGTATGTACCAGAAGGCGGGCTAAAGGTCGGTGTAGCTGCGACTATAGGTGGTGGGGGTGGAGAACCGCTACCATCCTGTGCCCCGACATCTCCACCAGCACCAGTTCTCGTTCTTGCGTAGAGTTGGCTGTTAACTGTGTTAAATTCATACCGGACGGGAAGCTGCGCTGGAAGACCTGTCACCGCAGAGCTTGCACCAATCGCTGCCGATGCTGTGATAGGAACCATTGTTGTTGAATTATAAGGTTGCGTGGCTGTGTTCAAGAAGTTGGCGTCTGTCAACCCATAGGTATGCGTGTTCATTGGGGCAGAATTAGGCCATAAGCACGTAAGATCGCATCCGATAGGCCAACCATATGCAGTACCGCTCGAATAACTTACTGTTCCAACAATTGGAATTGGGTTGGCTGTGTATGAGTAACCCAACGGTAAAGTGGTTAATAGGTTAGTCTGTGCCGTGATAATAGCTGTCTGAAAGTCTGCCATCTGCATAGTCGAATTCATGCCAGAAGTTCTAGCAGCCCAGAGTATATTGTTCTGAGCATTCACTCTGGGACGAAGATAGGAGTTCAGTCCATCATTGTTTTCCCCGATGGAGAAAACGATTGCTGCCGAGTCAAGAGTGTTATTCCAGAAATAAAGAATTCCGTTGCGGTCGGTCATGTTGCCGAGATTATCCATTGCGTAATGTATCTGATTGAGCGCTGAGGCACCATAGAGCATGTTGCCGTATACGAAATCTTTTTGTAGCGACTCTTGGTACCACGTTAGATTCGCCCCCAGAGAGTCACCAGATGAGTAAAGACCGCACGCGGTTGAGAGATACAGTTCAAAAGAGACATAACACCCTGCATCCTGAACTTCCACCAGATCGACAACACGTTGCGCACCATTGCCAATGTAGTTATAGCGAATAAGTCCTTCGACGCCTCTCCACTTTAGCATCGAACCAGATGCTTGAGGATTGTAGTTGTCGATGCGGTTCCCTTCAAGGAGACAGTAGAAGCACTGGACATAAAGTTGGTGATAGGTTGCACTTCCTGCAATACCTGAATTATGGATGTGATTACCGCGAATTGTAATTGCGTAGGTATTGACTACCCACCCACTGTTGTCAGAGTTCTCTGCTAAGAACGTACCATTCGAGTTGTTGTCTATGTCATTGCCGTCAAAGTCAACATAGATCCCAGAACGTAGATTGATTCCTGATGCGCCTGCTACCCAAGCTACTGGAGCACCGCCACCAGGGGGAACGTAGTTGTAGCTAGGACTAGCATTACGAACGTGAATTCCCGTGATGCCTATGTAGGCAGGAGCCATAACGGAGTTTCCAGCGTTCTGAGTTGGCGTAACCGCATCTTGCCAGTAACCGTAGTGAGGCTGTGCCATCCACAAGGTAAAGATTCCGTACCCCGCAGCCGCTCCTGTCGATAAATCAGACTGGGCTGTAGCATTGTTGCCATCCATGATTGGAAGGTTACCGTACTTGTCAGCTACACCACAATACCAAATTGGTTGTGTTGGTGTTCCAGATTGCTGAATCTGGAAGTATTCATAGAAGGTAGAAGGGTTTGATCCTGTCGTGTCTGTATTAAACAACTGGTACAGCGTTCCGGGTACCACCGCTGTTATAGGAGGAACACTGGAGATAGTGGCGTAAGCCTTACCTGCTCCAATTTGAATAACAGGGCCAGTTAGCGCAGGGTCTGCGTAGCATTCGCGTGGCTCGGTTCCTTCAGTATTTCCAGACGCTGCCCAACTAGGCATAGAGTTGGGTGAGACATAGATAATAGCAGTATTTGAACCACCATTACAATTAGAAGTGTACTTGAAGGAGTAGCGACCAATAACAGTACTACCTGGGAATAAGGCATCTCGATTGGTCATATCTGGAAGAGTTACTGATGCTCCTGCGGGCTGCGAGGTAATTGACCAAGTACCTGTCTCATCTACACAGCCAACAACCCAAGATTGTAGACTCATAGGTTGACTTTGGAATGCTTGTTGGTATGCTGGAGCTACAATTACTGAGTTCTGTCCATTTGGTAGAATAGCAGAAGAGTTTGAACAGACGTTAAACAGGAAGGTCGATGTAGCAGTCAAGCTATCAGTTGACTGTGCTTGCACTGTTACAGTCGCAGTTGAGGAGACTGAATATGATCCTGTAGACCCAGAGATGGAGCAATTTCCTTGTACCGCACCAATGTTTACTTGAATGGTAGGCAATGCTCCAGAAATAGATGCGGTTTGGTTATGGGTTGTATCAGTGAAGGTTGCCGACGCACCACCAGTAGAAGATAGGACTGACCAGTTGATCGTGTTGAGCGTGCCGCCCGTGATGTTGACGTTGATCTGCCTGGTTGAGCCTGCCAATACTTGGAAATTGTATGTGGGCACATTCGCGGTTACGGCTACCTGCGCTGACGCAAAGGTCTCGAACAGAAAGACGAGGCAGGAAAGGTTAAGGACAATCGTCCTTGAGAGAGATCTGCGATTGAAGCGAAGGCGTAGCGCCCTTGAATACTCGGTTACATCGAATGCCATACTTTGCCCCCAGACACTCCCACGAGATTGATCACTGGGTTAACTCCAATGTGATCGAGAACGCGGGCTTCATTTGTGTCAGATGAGCAATTGTGAATTTCCAAAGCACTCCAAATACCCGTCACGGACTCCCCGTTGCGTGGACCGTTTGTATGTTCGATCGAGTCGCGTGTGCTGCTTTTCGCGTTCACGTACCATTTCGTCGCCATTACAGGATGTTGGCGAAAAGGATTGACAAAAGAAAACAGGCGTTTCATGAGCCCCTCCGGGCAGGGTTAAGACCTTGGCTGCAATCGGTTACTAAATATCCGATTCTGAGACCCTAGAGTAACCACGTCTGCCGCCATCGGTGATTACTAAAAAGTGCTATTCACCGTGACACAAATGGGTTACTCGCCTGTCTATCTGTCGGCAGGTTCCCTGGCAACTTGAATTGAGAATTGTTCAGAATGGGACCAACATGATCACGCAACGCACTCGATCATCTGGTACTACAGTTGTAGTTAGTGATAATCTAAACTTGCTCTGTGATATGACTCTCCG
>OBLT010000499.1_pt1 | contig 25412 bp, 22 predicted proteins | sample 1518721 | NCBI WGS metagenome assembly OBLT01 (sample SAMEA3539307, study PRJEB22396) | soil metagenome | biome: tundra; feature: field; material: soil | place: USA | collected 2010-05 | depth 0.15 m | reverse complement strand
GCGACCACCGAGATCTACACTCTTTCCCTACACGGCGCTCTTCCGATCTGATGCTGCCCAACACCAGTGACAGCGCTGTCTACGCGCAGGGCGCGACGGTGGTCGCCGAATTTCCGCAGGACTCACTTCGTGTGCTTCCCGACCGCGCCGCAAACGCGGAACCCGTGTAGTCGCTCAGAAGCCGACTGCGGCGCCGTGGAGTCGTGCGCCGTCGAGACCACCGGCGCGATATCCCTTGCGCACCATCTCGACGAAGTGCGCGACCGAACCCTCCTGGTAGCCGAGTGGTCCGGGGCGATACGCCGGAGAGGCCACACCGCGTTGCACGGATTCACACGCTGCCCAGTCCTGTCGGTTGGTGACATCCCAGAATTCCACAGCCGCCGTGAGGCTTCCTTCCTGCAGCGTCTCCGGGAGAGAGAGCCATTCGCATTCGACGAAGGTTCGGTTGGGCGCGAGCGGCTCGAGGCGGTGGGTCATCACGTAGTCGGGATGCATGCTGAGCAGGAGATTCGGGAACAGGCTCACGTACACCACGTCACGCAGGCCCGACTCGGAGATCCCGGGAAGCGGGCGACCGCCCTTGCCCGTGAGTGACATGGTCTGCACCTTGTCCCGCAACTCCATCGTGCCCCCGGCCCACATACCGCGGGGCTCGCACGTCGTCCCGCTGTCGCTCGCGCTCAGCTTGACCAGCTGCGGATGGATGCTCGGGCAGTGCAGGCACTCGTGATAGTTCTCGACGATGACCTTCCAGTTGGCACGCACCTCGTACGAGTGCTTGTCGACCGATACGAGCCCCTCCGGCGCGTATGGACGCACCAGGTCATCGAGGTCGTCAACGAACGACACCATATCCGCGGCGTCGCGGGTGGGATTGACGAAGATCCAGCCGTGCCAGTCGGCAACGGCAAGCGGTATCAGTCCGCTGCGCACCGAGTCATCTTCGGGAAGGTCATCGAAGTTCGGCGTCGCCCGCAAGCTGCCGTCGAGCCGGTAGGCCCAGGCGTGATATGGGCAGCGAATGAAACGGTGGTGGTGCGAGTCACCGATGGGCAGGAGCTCGTGGGCGCGATGCCGGCAGACGTTGTAGAAGCAGCGAAGCACGCCGTCGCCGTCGCGCACCATCAGCAAACTCTGGCCACCCGCGACGAGGGCACGCTGATCGCCGGCGTCCGCCAGCTCAGATGCGCGACCGACGCAGATCCAACCGGAATGGAAGAAATGATCCAGCTCCCAGTCGAGGATGGTCGTGCTTGTGTATGCGGGGGCGGGGAGGGTGCGGACGAGATCGCTCATGGCGTCACGCGACCGCGGCGTTGCGCGTTTCCGGCTGTGCGCGCGGGGATCGGACCGAACGCCGGCGGGGCAGGGTAAATCCCAGCGAAGTGGCCGCATATCCCAGGCAGAGCTGGAGCATGCGGTCCGCATCGACCTCGGAGTCCTCGAGCGCCACCTGCAGCGCAAGGCCGTCCACCATCGCGGCGAGGCGGATGGTGAAGTCATCGACATGCACGGCCTGGAACTCGCCACTCGCCACCCCCTGGTGGACGACCGCGCTGATGGTTTCGCGCCAGTGCTGGTCGAGCTTACGCCGGTGTTCCGCGACCTCCGGATTCCGCGCTGCGACTGCCCAGAGGTCGAGCCACAGCACCCACGATGGTTGGTCTGGATCGTCGGGGTCCCCCGTCGCGCAGCTCATCTCGAGGAGGCGAATGAGCTTGCGGGTTGCAGTGGCGGTTTTCGCCATCTCGGCAGCGGCGTGGTCATAGAAGCGAGCGTCCGAATACGCCAGCGCCTGTGCGAGCAGGCTCTCGCGAGTGCCGAAGTAGTAGACGACGAGTGCCTGACTGACGCCGGCACGCTCGGCCACGTGGGAGAGACGCGTGTCAGCGTGTCCGCGGCTGCTGATGACCTGCACCGCAGAGCGGAGAATCTCCTCCCGGCGATCGATCGCCCCCTGCGACGACCTGGTCACTCGATCCTCCCACGAGAGTTGCGGCCTCGCCGCTTGGCTTGCGGAAGCTACCTGCAGCATTCTACACTGGGTCATCTACTGAATGCTCAGTCAATAGGGGCCGGCGATGTCTGAACAGTTCGATGCGCTTGTCGTCGGCGGCGGCCACAACGGCTTGGTGGCGGCCGCATACCTCGCCCAGAGCGGCGTCAAGACGGTGGTGCTCGAGGCGCGACACAAGATCGGTGGTGCGGCCACCACCGAGAGTCCGTGGCCGGACGCGCCCGAGTTCAAGGTGACGCGCCTGTCCTACGTCGCCAGCCTCATGCCGCCCTCGATCATCAAGGACCTCAACCTCGAGCGTCACGGCTACAAGGTGTATCCGATGGGCCCGTATTACCAGGCATTCCCCGATGGTCGCTCCATCAAGATCTTCGCGGACGATGCGCGCCGGAATCACGATGAGATCGCCAAGTTCTCCAAGGCGGACGCCGCCGCAATGCCGAAATGGGATGCGTGGATGGCGGGGCTCGCGGAGGTGCTCGGCCCGATGCTGATGGAGGTGCCGCCGAACATCGGCTCGCGACGCCCGCGCGAGCTCCGTCAGCGGCGGCGGCTCGCGTGGCGCAACCGCGGGCTCTCCGTGCGCACCGTCGCCGACGTCACCCGTCTGATGACCATGAGCATCGCCGACTTGCTCGATGACTGGTTCGAGTCGCCGCAGGTGAAGGCTGCAATGGCGATCAACGGTGTCATCGGGACGTGGGCCGGGCCGTACGAGCCAGGAACCGCGTACGTCATGGCTCATCACTCGATCGGCGATGTCGGCGATGGCAAATTGGGGAGCTGGGGATATCCGGAGGGCGGCATGGGCGCGGTGTCGGATCAGATATGCGCCAGCGCCGTCGAATCGGGCGCAATCGTGCGCACCAACGCTCGTGTCGAACATCTCCTGGTCAAGCGAGGCAAGGTGAGCGGTGCGGTGCTGGCCGGCGGCGAAGAGGTGCTCGCGCCGATTGTGGTCAGCGCCATGCATCCACAGACCACGTTCCTGAAACACATCGACAGCCGGGAGTTGCCGGCGGACTTCGTCGCCGACATCAAGCGGTGGCGTTCGCGCAGCGGTGTGGTCAAGATCAACCTCGCACTCGCGGAGTTGCCCAACTTCACAGCCGATCCCGGAAGCAACCAGCAGGAACACCACACCGGTTCCGTCGAGATGGCGCCGTCGGTCGAGTGGATCGAGGAGGCGTTTCAGGAAGCGAGACAGGGGCGCCCCGCGACGCGGCCGTTCTCCGACAGCGTCATCCCCACCACCTTCGATCGCACCCTGTGCCCCGAGGGCACGCACATCATGTCGCTGTTCACGCAGTGGGTGCCGCACGAATGGGCCGACGAGCCGCACCTCGAGGAGCTGGAGGCATATGCGGACCGGATGATCGACTGCTACGCGGAATTCGCTCCCAACATCAAGGGCGCGATCCTGCACCGCGACGTCATCGGGCCACACCAGATGGAGCAGGAATACGGTCTCATCGGCGGCAACATCTTTCACGGAGAGTTGTCGGCGGAGCAACTCTTCCACATGCGTCCAGCCCCCGGGTACGCGGACTACCGCACACCGATTCGGGGCCTGTACCAGGCAAGCTCCGCGACCCACGGCGGTGGCGGCGTGTGCGGCATCCCGGGCCGTCAGGCCGCGCGCGCCATCCTGCACGACCGTCGCAACGCTCGCTGGTCTCGCCGTACGCAGTGACCGTCGAGCCCAGCGCTGCGGCGCCGGCGCTGCAGGCGATGCTCGAGGCACGCACTGTCGCCGTGGTCGGAGCGAGCGCGCAGCCCGGATCCTTCGGCGCCGAACTGCTCCGCCAGCTCCGGGTCGGCGGCTTCGACGGCGCGATCTACCCGGTGAATCCCAACTACACCGAGATCGATGGGCTGGCGTGCGTGTCCTCGATCGAGGCGGTGCCTGAACCGGTCGACCTCGCGATCCTGGGCGTCGGCAACGGCAAACTGGAGGCGATCCTGCGCAGTGCCGGAAGATCGGGCGCGCGCTCGGCGGTGATCTGCGCGAGCGGTCACGCCGTCGAAGGCGAGCCGGCACCCCAGCTTCCCGAGCGATTGCAGGCGATCGCTGGCGAGTACGGCATGGCGATCTGTGGCGGCAACGGCATGGGGTTCATCAACGTGGAGCGCCGGGTGCGCGCCACCGGGTACAGCCAAGACCCGGGCCTGTTGCCGGGCCCGGTGACCTTTCTGACGCAGTCGGGATCGTCGTTCTCAGCGCTGCTCCGCAACCGCCGCGGCATCCGTTTCAATGTTGCGGTCTCCGGCGGGGACGAGCTGGTCACGACCATGGCCGAATACCTCGAGTATTCACTGGGGCTGGAGAGCACTCGGGTGGTTGCGATACTCATGGAGACGATCCGTGCACCAGAGCGATTCCGCCGTGCGCTCGAGCTCGCCGCTGCACGGGACATTCCGGTGGTCGCGCTCAAGGTCGGACATGGTGAGTACGCACGGCGAATGGTGACGGCCCATTCGGGCGCCATTGCGGGCGAGGACGCAGCGTACGAGGCGTTGTTCGAACACGCGGGTGTGCTGCGCGTTCGCACCCTTGACGAGCTTGTCGATACTGTCGAGCTGCTGTGCGCGGGTCGTGTCGCGGCAGCCGGCGGTCTGGCGACGCTGCATGACTCCGGTGGAGAGCGCACGCATCTGATCGATGTCGCGAGCGCGTGTGGTGTGCCGCTCGCCGTCATCAGCGAGACCACCAAGGCGCGACTCGCTGACGTCCTCGGGCCGGGATTGCCACCCGTCAACCCGCTTGATGCCTGGGATACCTCCGGGACGGCGCACGAGGTGTTCACCAAATGCCTGCAAGCGCTGCACGATGACCCGGACACAGCGCTGGTGGCCTTCGCAGTCGACCTGGTTGCCGACGAACGCGATGACGTGTACCCGGCTGTCGCGCTCGACACCGCGGCAGCGACTACCAAGCCGTTCGCCGTGCTGTGCAACCTCCGGTCGGCCATCGACCAGGACAAGGCGAACGTCCTTCGCGAGGGCGGCATCCCCGTTCTCGAAGGCACTGAGACAGGCGTTCGCGCGATCGGCCATCTGCTCGCGCGTCGTGATTTCAGACTCCGGCGCCTCACCGGAATCGAACCGCCCACCGTGGACTCGCGACGTGCCGAGTACTGGCGAGCCCGAATCAGTAGCGGTCAAATCGGCGAAGCCGCTGCGATGGATCTGCTGGCGGCGTATGGGATTCCGACAGTGCGTTGCGTCGAGGTCGGCGACCGGGAGAGCGCGCTCGAGGCCGCCGCGACCATCGGCTGGCCCGTCGCTTTGAAGACGGCGGCGCCTTGGATCGCGCACAAGACCGAACGCGATGGGGTGCGGCTCGATCTCGCGGACGAGACCGCGTTCCGCCGTGCATACGACGACATCGCGTCCCGGCTCGGTCCGCGCATCACCGTCGCGGCGATGATTCAGCCGATGCCGGGCGCCGTCGAGATGCACCTCGGCATCGTTGTCGATGGCCAATTCGGGCCGCTGGTGGTGGTCGCTGCGGGCGGCTTGCTGGTGGAGGCCCTTGATGACCGCCGCGTTGCCATCCCACCGATCGGCGTCGACGGAGCCCACGCGATGATCGCGCGTCTGCGGATCAGCCGTGTGTTCGACGGCCTGCGCGGCCGGCCGCCGGTCGATCGCATCGCGGTTGCGAGTGCGCTCTCGGCGCTGTCCGCGCTGGCCGTCGAGCTCGGTGACGTTCTGGAAGCGGTCGATATCAACCCGCTGATCGCGGGCCCGCAGGGGTGCATGGCGGCGGACGCGCTCGTGATCCCTTCCCAGCGCGTTATGGGAACGTGACCCTGCGATCACCGTAGGTGTCGAGGGCAGCGCACAAACTTGATCCATGGCGCAGGATCTCCCCGCTGCACCGCCCTTCGCACGCTGGTTCGCCCCGGCTGCCGCTGCCAGCGCTGTTGTGACCTGCGCATTCCTGGTGGTGATGCTCCGCACCCGGCCGGGCGATGCCCTCGCCACTGACGTTGACGACTTCGGAAACCTGTTCGCCGCCCTGGCGGCATCAGTGGGCTGCGGAGTGGCCGCTCTGCGTCATCGTGGACACCTGCGCTGGGCCTGGTGGCTGCTCAGTCTTGGGGCCTTGAGCTGGGCGGGCGGTGAGGTGATCTGGACGTGGCTGGCCGTCATTGCAGGCGAAGCGGTTCCGTTCCCGTCAGTGGCCGACGCCTTCTACCTCGGCGGCGTGCCGATCGCAGCCGCCGGCATCCTGATGCTCCGCCCCGCGTCGGACTCGATCCGCAGCAGGCTCAGGGCAATCGTCGACGGGGTGCTCATCGCGGTCAGCCTGCTGGCGGTGAGCTGGGTCACTGTGCTCGGCGCGGTGTGGGCCGCGGGCGGCACCACGGGCTTCAGCCTCGCATTGAGCCTCGCGTATCCGGCCGGCGACGTCCTCCTGCTCAGCATGCTGGTGATGCTCGCGATGCGAGTCCCGCCGGGGGGTCGCCTGCCGGTGGTCCTCCTCGTCGCGGGTGTGGGCGTCACCGCCTTCTCGGACAGCGGCTTCGCCTACCTCTCCGCGGCGACCACCTATGGCGGGACCAATGTGATCGACGTCGGCTACTGGGCGGGCTACCTGCTCATCGGTCTCGCCGGCATGCGCGCGGCGATCAACCCGATCCGTACCAGGTCGACGCCGCCATCGCGGAGCAAGCTGTCGCTGGGGCTCCCCTATGTCCCGATCCTGGCGGCGCTGGTGCTCGCATTGATCGCGGAGTACGAGCACCGCCTCGACCCCTTCCTGCTGAGCTGCGTGACCATCATCGTGGCGGCGGTGCTGCTCCGGCAGTTCCTGGCGCTGTCGGACAACATGGAGCTCGTCGAGAGCCTTGCCACTCGCGAAGATCAGCTCCGCCACCAGGCCGACCACGATGCACTCACGGGCCTTGCCAACCGCGGCTGCCTGCTGCGAATGCTGGACGCGCAACTCGCCACATCTGCGGCCGGGGAGTCGGCGCTGCTCTTCATCGACGTCGATGACCTCAAGCTCATCAACGACGAGTACGGACATGCCGGTGGAGACACCGTGCTTCGTGCGGTCGCCGGCGTGCTCGCAGACTCGGTGCGCAAAGGCGACGTGGCCGCACGATTGGGTGGCGATGAATTCGCCATCCTGCTCACCGGCGTCTCCGACGAAAGTCAGGCCGGCGATGTCGCAGCGCGGATCCTCAATGAGATGGCAACCCCACTCGCCGAGCTGAATGGCAACAAGGTCGACGTCTCGGCGTCCATCGGCATCGCGACGTCAAACCACGGTGGACTGCTCAACGGCGAAGAGTTGCTCCGCCGCGCCGACGTCGCCATGTACGCCGCCAAGGCCGCGTACAAAGGCGTGGCCGTCGCATGGGAGCATCGCCTCGAATCCACCGACGAGACCGCGGCTTCATGGACGAGCGACCTCGAGCGCGCGGTGGCAGAGGAGCAGTTTGTGCTCGTCTACCAGCCGGTGGTCAAATCCGTTTCACAGCGGATCGTCGCCGCCGAAGCGCTGCTCCGCTGGCAGCATCCTCGCTACGGGCTGCTGACACCGGACCGGTTCATCGACGATCTCGAGTCAACCGGGCTGATCGTGCAGGTCGGTGAGTGGGTCCTGCGCACCGCCTGCACGCAGGCACGTGCGTGGTCCGATTCGCTTGCTATCGCCCTCGACATGCATGTGAACGTCAGCGCGCGTCAGCTGTCTCGCACCGACTTCCCCCACATCGTTCGCCGAGCGCTCGAAGCGTCGCAGCTTGACGGCAACCGGCTCGTGCTCGAGCTGACTGAAACAAGCCTTGTGGAGTCCAACCGCGCCGCGGGAGTGCGGCTTCGGGCGGTGAAACGCCTCGGCTGCCGGGTGGCGCTTGACGACTTCGGCACCGGCTATTCGTCGCTCACCCACCTGCGTGACTTCCCCATCGACATGCTCAAGGTCGATCGTTCCTTCATCAGCGAGTTGAGCCTCGACGCGGTCACGCCCTCGCTCGCCGGTGTCCTGATCAACCTCGGCGCCAGCATCGGCGCGACGGTGGTGGCAGAGGGGGTTGAGACCGAGGAGCAGCTCCGCGCGTTGACCGCGATGCGTTGCCCGCTCTATCAGGGCTTCTACTTCAGCCGTCCGGTCGACCCGGACGTGCTGGCGGCGTTGCTCCTGCGCCCGAGACAGGCGATTGCCGCTCCGACCCCGCTGTGAGACCGCGATCACCCCAGGTAACCCGAGCCCGCGAGGCGCTCTGACTCCTTGCGTCCACGAGCGCGCTACCGAGCCTCCGCCGGCCGCCGCCGGAGGCAGACTCGTCGCGGGCAGGATATGGACCTGTGCGAACTCATCGCGCTAATGCTTCGCAGTCGCGGTTTCGACGTTGTCGCGGCGCTGGCGGCTATTCTGTCCGACGGCGCTGACGGTCTCGTCTCCGACTTTCAGATGCCAGGTCTCAACGGTCTCACGCTCAGTCGTGTGCTCCGAGGCTTGCGCGACTATGCAGTTCTCCCTATCGTCGTGTTCACCGGCTTGGGAGAGGCCGATCCACGCCTGATTCCTTTGCGTGCCATCCCCGAACTTCGCATCCTGCACAACGACCGCCACTGGATTCGGGGTGGGAACGGCTCGCGCACGTGCGCACGTTGCATCCGCGACCGCGGTTGCCTAACCGAACTCAGTGACCCTCGCCACTCCTCAGCCGCTCCGCCTCATCGAGAAGTGATTGGTTGATCTTCGCTGGATCACCATCCTTGACCACGTCATCGATGGCCTGCCGCACCCGTGATCCACGTGCGTGCCGCTCCTCTTCCGTGGCGCCTTCCGCCACCCAACCCACAAGCTCTCGAAAACCTTCGATACCGAATGTCAGCACCAGTTGGAGTTCGGAGTCGTGCTGGTCGTGCGGGCTGTCGTTGTCTGTCATCGATGTCCTCCGTGTCAAGCGTCGAGAACTGAATGATCCCCTTTCGCGTCATGATCATGACGCTTGGCGCAGTCGCTTGTTTCTCTGTACGCAACAGTACCGAGTTGCGCGCGGGTTGCGTGCCACGATAGCGAGGCTTTGGCTACGTGCGCGCGCTGCGGTGGCGACCGTCTGATCCGGCTGACCTTCAATGTTGCCGAGCCAGACGACGGCGGCCAGCCAGATGTCGCTGGTCAGCCCGAACGCACTGATCCTCCGGATCGCCCCATCATGAAGTGCCTGGCGTGCGGAGAGCAGCTCTACGCAAGTGACGTTGTGCGCTCGCAGAACGATTCGAACTGAGGCTCCGCTTGAGGCCGGCGTTCGCTCCCTTCCTGGCGACGATCACCCGGCTCGCGTCGCCCATGGTGCCGACGCTCGAATCCATGCGATCGGCGTCGCTCTACCCTGAGCGGGTCATTCACACTCGAGGTGGCGCGGACCACGTCGCGACGGTCGCCGCTCAGATGCGTTGCGTTCCACCGTGAATTTCAGAGTCGCACCGCCTTGGCGCCGGGATCCGATCTGAAATGCTTGTCGTAGGTCGCAACGGGTACCCGTACGCGAATGATCGACGTTGTGTCGGTGGCGTATCAAGAACGACGCTGCGTACGGTAGCGCACCGACTCAAAGAATCCAACCTCGCACGGTGACGTCGGAGGGGTATCCGGTCACGAGGTAGGCAACCCAATGTCAGGCTCCCGTATCCACCCAGGACTGCTGGAAGCCGCGACCAATGGCACACCCGTGCACAACCCGGACAAAGCACGTGGTCGGGGAAGCGGGGGAGCGTTGGATCAAGCCGTTCAAATAACCGGCACGGCTCAGTACCCAACCGTCGATCAGATATCGCGCGATGGGTTGCTGGTCAGGGTGCTCGCGCTGCTGAACGAGTCCACTGAGGTTCACGTCGCGCTGCAACAGACCCTGGATCTCGTGACAACGACACTCGAGTGCAGCATCGGCGAGATCTGGCTGCGCGGCGTTGGAGCCCGAGGTGTCGAGTTGCAATACTCCTCTTCCTCCAAGGGAGCCACAGGAGTCAGTGCCTTCGAGGCAGCTGGAAGGGCGCTCGGCATCGGGCCGGGACCTACGCTCATCGGCCGAGCCATGAGGACCGGCCGCGGATCCATGGCGCCGCCGAGTCCGACCGGCGGTCCCGAAGATCGGGTAGCCGAAAGCGCGGCCGTGGGGATTCGCTGCATCTTGACCTTTCCGATACGAGCGAAGAGCGGAGTCATCGGTGTCCTGATGATCTTTCATGAATCACCCGGTCGCCCACCGAAGGGGCTGTTCGATGCCGTGCTCGCCGCGTGCCGTCACGTCGGAATCTTCTGCGACCGCGTCCGCGCCGAAGGCGCTCTGCATGATTCGGCGATGGAGCTCGCCGAACTGGCGTCAACGGACTCACTAACGGGGCTGAAGAACCGACGAGAGTTCGATCGGGCGCTGCGCACGATCCCCCGTCAACCATTCGCGATCCTGTCCCTGGACGTCGACGGCCTGAAGGCGACCAACGACACCGAGGGTCACGCCGCCGGCGATACGCTGCTGCGCCTGGTGGGACATACGCTCGGGCTCCTCGTGCGAGGTTGGGACGTGATGGCTCGGGTCGGAGGAGATGAGTTCGCGGCGCTGCTGCCGGAGGTCGGCGTCTTTGGTGCCAACATCGTTGCTGAGCGAATGCGTGTGGCCATGCACGCGCTCGTCCTCCCCGGCACAACGGCTCGTATCACGGTCGGCTGGAGCGCGGCGCCGGCGGGCGCGGACCCGGCCTCGGTGTGGCAGCGAGCCGACGAGTCCCTCTACAAGGCGAAGCACGCCGGTGGCGATCGCGTCATCGGCTGCTCCTATGAAGCCGGTGAAGCCGGTGACATCGCCGAGCGATCCTATTCAGATGTGATCTCGCGCGTCCTCGCTGGCGGCCTCCTGGCGACGGTGTTTCAGCCCGTGGTGAGTCTCTTCGATGGGTCCGTATTAGGCTACGAAGCCCTGGCACGGCCCGAGGGCTTCGCCGCCATGGACTCGGTGGAAGAGGTCTTTGAGGCTGCGCGAACGAGCGGCCATATTCGCGATCTCGACTGGGTCTGCCGGCGCCGCGCCGTCAAAGACGGAAAGCAGCTTCCCAAGGAAGCCACACTCTTTCTGAACATCAGCGCATCCAGCCTGATCGATCCCATTCACGGCGTCGACCAATTGCTCAATCTTCTCAGCTCGGTTGGGCGCGCGCCGCAGACAGTCGTGCTGGATATCACCGAGCACGAGCGCATCCGCGACTACGAGTTGCTGAGCCGCGTGCTTGCAGACTATCGAAATGAAGGCATCCGGTTTGCGCTTGACGACGTCGGTGAAGGGCACTCCACCCTCGAACTTCTTGCAGCCTCGTCCAGCGAATACCTGAAACTCGGGCGCAGCCTCACCATGACCTCAAGCCGGATCGGTTCGCGGGCGGTCATCAACGCAACCATAAGCTTCGCGCGCATCAGCGGCGCGATGGTCATCGCAGAAGGCGTCGAGAACGAATACGTAGCGGACATGATGAAGGCCGCCGGCATCAGCCTTGGACAGGGCTTTGGATTGGGCAAGCCAACCATGGCCTCCGACGTCGAAGACATTGCTGCAGCACTCCTCGATCGCGCCGCCCCCAGCGGCCTTCGACCGCGTTCCGCCTACCTCTTCACCCATGAAAGCCGGAGGTGAGAGTTGTCAGCATGCGAGCTCAAGTAATGCAGAGCCGACCCAAGCGACAGCAGGGCCGCCCCTCTGATGTCGCGTCGTTGCCTTCGGGAAGATCTCTCTCCCCGTGGGAGCAGGACGTCCCATGGCGAGCGGCAAAGGGCGCCGGAGAACCGACCATGAACGAGCATCTCGCCCCCACCGTCGTAGAGGTGCACGGCCAAGAGTCTTCCCCTGCACTCTCTCACAGCGCGCAGGGACATCACCAGACAAAATCGTTCGCCCAGCTGCAGCAGATCCTCATTCGAGATGAGCTGGTCGGCGCTGCGGCAGACAGGGCTCGGTCACGGGCGGAGAGCGGCTAACCCGCCCTGCCACTTCAGGGTTTCGCTGCGACGCCTTCGGCGTCAAAATCCAGGTCAGTCCGGTACTCCGCGGTCGGACCAAGCGCTGATCTGATGGGGCTCACCCAGATGGCATAACCATCGCAGCAACAGTCAGGCGTAGCCCGCCGCATCCGACGCGACACGCTGTGCAAGGTAGACGGGAATTGCGGACGCGATGATCACCCCAAGCGCCACCGCGTTGACGATGGGCAGCTGATTCGGCCGTGAGAGGTTGGCGAAGATCCAGATCGGCAACGTCTCGTTGAATCCGGCGGTGAACGTGGTCACGATGATCTCGTCAAACGAGAGCGCGAACGCGAGCAGCGCGCCGGCGATCAGCGCTGACCGGATCACCGGTAGCGTGACGAAGCGAAACGTCTGCAAGGGATCCGCGCCGAGGTCGGCGGAGGCCTCGACCAGTGACCCAGGCGTGCGACGCATCCGCGCGATGACGTTGTTGTAGACCGTCACCACGCAGAAGGTCGCGTGGCCGACGATCAGTGTGAAGAGACTGAGGCCGCCGAACAGCGTCCGGAAGGTCGTGTTCAGTGCGATGCCGGTAACGATGCCCGGCAGCGCGACCGGAAGAATCACCAGGAACGACACCACGTTGCGGCCGAAGAAACGGTGACGGTGCACCGCCGCGGCGAGGAGGCTGCCGAGCACGAGCGCGATCCCGGTGGCGATCAGACCCACCTGCACCGAGAGGACCAGCGCACTCCGCGCCCCGGGATTCCCGATGGCGGCCTGGATCCACTGCAGCGTCAGACCTGTCACCGGCCACTTCTGACTCTTGGATGGATTGAACGCGTACAGCACGATGAGAAGAATCGGCACATAGATCAACACCAGCAGGCAGCCCGAAGAGCCCACCAGCACAACGCGGAGCCGTCGCGAGAGCTGCATCGCTACAGCGCCTCGAAGGCGCCGGCTCGGCGTGCGAGCAGCAGGTACACGACCATCACCAGCACCGGGACCGTGGCGAACGCTGCTGCCAGCGGCAGGTCGCCGACCACTCCGAGGTTGTCGTAGATGACACTCCCGATGAACTGCGTGCTCGACACCTGGCTCACCGCGATGTAGTCGCCGAGCGTCAACGAAAAGGTGAAGATCGATCCCGCCACGAGCGCAGGGAAGACGAGCGGCAGGACGACCGAACGGAACGTCTGCCACGTGCGCGCGCCGAGGTCGGTCGATGCTTCCAGGAGGGACGTGGGCACGCGCTCGAACCCGGCCGCGAGTGGCAGGATCATGTACGGGAGCCAGATGTACGAGAGCACGAGATACACGGCGACTTCGCCGAACCCAGGCCCGGTCAGGTGCAGCGGCTTCAACAACCAGTTGAGGACGCCGCCGTCCGAAAGGATCAGGCGCCAGGCGAGGATCTTGACGAGGTAGCTCGTCCAGAGCGGCATCAACACCAGCACACCGAGGACAGAGCGGAGCTTCGGCCCCGCGAGCTTGCCCATCACGAATGCGATCGGAAACGCGAGGACAGCGTCTGTGACCGTGACCAGCGCCGCGATCATGACCGTGCGCCCCGCGATGCTCCTGTACACCGGGTCCGTGAACAGCGCCACGAAGTTCTCGAAGCTGAACGTCTTGGTGATCGTGAAGGTGATGTTTGCGTCGTAGTGCCAGAAGGCAGCAGCCAACAGCACGGCGAGCGAGCCGAGGTAGAACACCACCAGCCACCCGACCGGCGCAGCCAGCAGGCCGGCGACCCGGATCCTCGGCCAGCGGGCGAGGATCCGGGCGATGCGGCGGGTCAGCGTCGGCCGGGAAGTCGACAGCTGGCCGGCACTCATATCACCACCGGGCGCTGATGTCTATCCCTTGATGTCGGTCCAGGCATGCAGCCAGTCCGAGTATCCCTTGCACACGTTGCCTCGGCTGTCGCCACAGTTGGTGAGCGGCACCTTCCAGAGCGCCAGGTCGTGCAGGTAGATCGCATCACCGACGTGGTACGTCGCGCAGAACGTGGGATCGTTCTTGGCGATGACGTCGCATGCCTTGAGGTTCGCGGGGGCCTCGCCGAACCACTGTGCGACCTGCGCCTGTACCGCGGGCGTGGTGATCCAGTTCATCCACAGATACATGCAGTTGGGGTGCGCGGCATGCGAGTACATCATCCAGGTGTCGGACCACCCGGTCGATCCCTCCTTGGGAACGGTGACCGCGACCGGGGTCGGGGTCTTGTCCGTGAGCAGGAGGTTCGCGATGACCTGCCACGTGGTCCCGACAACGGAATCGGCATTGGCGAACGCCGACTGCTCCTTGGTGTAGTCGGACCAGTACGTCCCGATGACGGTGTGCTGTGCTTTGAGCAGGCTGACGGTTGCGTTGAACTGGGTGGCATCCAGCTCGTAGGGGTCGGTGATGTGCAGGTCCGGTCGCGTCGACTTCAGGTAGAGCGCCGCGTCCGCGATGTAGATGGGATCGTCGTATGCGGTGATCTTTCCCTTGTACGGGGAGTTCGGGTCGAAGACCACGCCCCAGGAGTTCGGCGCCGGCTTGACGATGTCGGTGCGCCACATCAGCAGGTTGGCGCCCCAGCCGTGCGGCACCCCGTAGTGCACGCCGTTATATGTGTTGTACGGCTGGTCCTTGAGACTCGGGTTGATGTCCGCGTAATTGGTCAGCAGGTTGACGTTGATCGGCGCGGCGGTGCCACCGGCCATGAGGCGCAGCGTGGCATTGCCCGATGCCGAGACGCCGTCGTACTGACCGGTTTGCATCAGCGCCACCATCTCGTCGGACGTGTTGGCGATCTTCGCGTTGACCTTGCAACCCGTCTGATTCTGGAATGGCGTCACCCAGTCGACGGTCGGGTCGTCCTGTCCGGCCTCCGCGTACCCGGCCCACACGATGATGTTCAGCGCACCCTCGCCGGTGCCGATCTTGGTCAGCATGGCGGGCCCACTGCTGCCGGTCGTGGCTGAGCCGCACGCGGCGATCCCCAGGGATGCGCACGCCGCGCTGACCCATAGTTTTGACCTGCGAGTGATCATGCTCCTGCCTCCAATGACGTTCCTGGTGAACCCGAGCCGAGTGCCATGGTCTGATCCCTTTGCCACACGAGTCGCACCTCGCGGTCTTTCTGCGCCTGCGCGTCTGTCGCCGTGGCGTTGACGTTCTGGGTCACGACGCTGAGGGTGCGGTCAGGTGAGACCGACACGACGTACACCGTCTGGGCTCCGAGATAGACGATGTCCCGCACCGTGCCGACGATCGTGCAGTCACCGTTCGCGACTGGGTCGGCAACGCCGACGATGCGAATCTTCTCGGGACGGATCATGAACCGGCCGCGCTCCCCGATGATGCGAGCAGCAAGGTCACCCTCGATGAGATTCGATGCGCCCACGAATCCCGCCACGAACGGGGTCGCCGGGCGCTCGTAGATCTCCGACGGCGTGCCCCCCTACTCGATGCGGCCGGCACCGAACACTGCGATGCGATCGCTGAGCGCGAGCGCCTCGTGCTGGTCGTGGGTGACGAAGATGAAGGTGATGCCGGCCCCGCGCTGCACCTCCTTGAGCTCTCCCTGCATCTCTTCACGCAGCTTGGTGTCGAGCGCACCCAACGGCTCATCGAGCAGGAGCACCCGGGGGCGGTTGACTAACGCCCGCGCGAGTGCGTCCCGCTGCCGCTGGCCACCGCTAGGCTCCGACGGCTCGCTCGATTCGAAGCCGCCGAGACGCATGGATTCCAGGGTCTCTGCCACCCTCGCGGCGCGCTGGCGGCGGGGCACACGACGCACCCGAAGGCTGTACCCGACGTTGTCGCCGACCGTCATGTGCGGGAAGAGAGCGTAGTCCTGGAAGACTGTGTTGACGTCACGCTCGAATGGCGGCACTTTGGTGACGTCGCGCCCATGCAGTCGCACGCTCCCGCTGGTCGGCCGTTCGAAGCCGGCGATGAGGCGAAGGGTCGTGGTCTTCCCCGATCCCGACGGGCCCAGGAGTGAGAAGAACTCGCCGTCCGCGATGTCCAGCGAGATGCCGCTGATGGCGACCTGGTCGCCGAACCGCTTGGTGAGCCCGGTCAGCGATACAGCCGGCGTCATGATCCCGATCGCCTCGCGCTCGCCACTTCCCGCCAGGTCCTGCCGAGCCAGCACTGGTCCACCCCAAGTTCGGCGCGCGCGACGGCTTCTGCAACCCGATTCGCAAGCGTGTCGGTCGAGATCCTAGCCCCTGCGATGGCCTCACGGGGGCGTTCAGTAGGTTCGCCGACAGATGTATCGGGGAAACGGGGGTCGATCCAGAGGTTGAGACAGTGACCATGCCCGGGAGGACGCCGCGGGGGCGGCCGCTCTGAGCACACGAGAGCCTTCCTGATAGATACGCAGCGCGGTTACACGGCTCCGTACACGTCGCAAACGCACACCCAGAACGTCGCCGGAGACAGTCAGATCGCTGTAACAGACGCGGGTATCCCATATGGCGAACCGGCCGATCAGGACCGGTGATATGCGGCGGCGACCGCGGAGAACAGACCCGTGAAACGACAACTCCTCATCTCTGGTGGAGCAGTCAGTCTGCTCATTCTTGCTGCGTGCGGTTCCACAGTGGCCGGCCCGGTTGCCACCACGTCGCCGCCTGCGACCGCAGCACCGACACCAACTGCCACTCCTGTGCCGACAGCCGTGCCAGCGGCGCCGCCACCTGTGGCGGGCACCGCCGTGAGCTTGCGCAGCGTCGGTGGTCTCGGGCAGATCCTTGTCGGTGCAAACGGCATGACGGTGTACTTCTTCCTTGCTGACACCGGAATGACATCAACCTGCTCGGGGCAGTGCGCGCAGAACTGGCCTCCGGTGACGACGAAGGGAGCGCCGCATGCGACGGGCGGCGTGGCCCAGGGTCTTCTCGGAACCACCACGCGTGGAGACGGGACAACCCAGGTCACCTACCACGGGCACCCGCTCTACTACTTCATCGCCGATACGGCAGCCGGGATGGCTACCGGCGAGGGGATCAACGCCTTCGGCGCTCGCTGGGACGTTGTCAATGCTGCCGGCGTTGCCGTCGTCAAATGATCGTCGGGAACTGACCTACCGCGTCCCTTGGTGGGCACTGGTCCAGCCGGTGCTCACCAATCAGGGCGCTCACTCAGTGAAGAATGGAGAGAACGTTCCCAGCCGGATCCAGGAACCAGGCGATGTCAGGACCCATGTTGTGCTCGCTGCCGCGCATGATGCCCTTCGCATCGACATACTGAATGCCCTCGTAGCGTTCGAACCGCACGCCCCGGCTGGTGAGATCTTCTACCGCGGCGTCGATGTTCTCGACCTCGAAGTTCAGGATCGTGAAGCTCGCCGGTCGGTGATCGGGCCTCGGATAGATGAACACGGTGCCGCCGCCCGGGAGGTGCAACCGTGCCCCAACACCATCGGGCTCGACGGTCAGCCCCAACGTTGACGAGTAGAACTCCTTGGCCTTGGTCAGGTCGTCTACAGAGAAGCCGCTGAACGCCGCGCTGGGACTGAACATCGCCAACCTCCTGGTGTCTGCCGTGAGCTCATGGATCCGTCGAAGTCGGATGGTAGAGGAGCGGTCGCAGATCAGCCGTCGACGAACAACCCCTTCAACGGCCCGAGCAAGCGCGCAGATCGCCGTGAGACAGCAGGAATCGGTCGCAGCGGTTGGCGATGCGGAGGTGGACTGTTCAGGACGCGGCGCCACTCGCTCTCGAGGACCTCGAGGGGATCACGACCGCTGCAGTCCACAGCCAGGTGCTCACTCCACAGCCGTTCGCGGACAGTCCGTGCAAGCGCAGCGTCATCGGTGACGAGATTCATCTCCGTGTCGTTGAAGAGTGAGTGTTCGTTCAGATTTGCCGACCCAACGGTGAGCCACTCGTCGTCAACAATCCCCACCTTCGCGTGGACGTACACGCCTGGTTTCTGTCGCCCCGGCGTGCCGACGGTGCCGAAGATCAGCCGGTGCTGTCGGTCCGCTGCTTCCAGCACGCTGAGCTGGCCGCGCGTGTCGTCGTTGCCATTGTTGGGCCGCCGAGGCAGCACCAGGCAGAGTCGGAAGTCGTCTGTCGGCGGCCGCAGCAACTTCTCGCGGAGCAGCGCCACCACCTCAGCGCTCCACAGGAACTGATTCTCAAGATAGATCAGCCGCTTCGCACGCCGCAGCGCGCCCATGTACGCCTCGAGAATGCTGAAGTCGCCCTTGGGAAGCGCCGGATACGTTTTCTCCGGCACGGTGCGAATGATCTGCACGCGGCTCTCGCCTGCCGGCGCGGGAACGATTGTCGCGGGCAGCGTTTCGCCGGTCGTCGCCTCCCAACGCATCGCGAAATGCGCGGCGACATCCGCAACGGCTGGCCCGGTGAGACTCGCGGCTGCATCATGCCAGCCGAGTTTCGTCGCCTTGTCGTGCGGTGGGCCGTCGAACCGGTCGCCACCGAGATCGGTCAGATCGATACCCCCAACGAACGCAAGGGTTCCGTCGACGATGATCAGCTTCTCGTGATGGCAGTGCATCGGACGGTTCCGCTTGTCAAGCGCGCCCCGGATGCGGCTGTCGCGCACCAACTTCTCCATGAGCTGTTTCGATTCCGCGCGTGTCGGATGCAACACCGGGACCGGCGCGCCCGCCCACACGAGCACCCGCACGTCGATGCGCTTGGCCACCTCGGAGAGCAGCCCTCGCAGCGTGACCAGCGCAGCACCGCGCTCCATTGCGAAGTCTGGGTTCACCGTCCATCCCGCCACGTGCACGAACGATCGAGCGCCACGCACCGCCGCCACAATGGCCGGCAGGGCCGACGTCCCATCAATGTGCACATCGACATGATTGCCCTCGGTGGGGAGCATGCCGGTACCCCAACCCGAGCTGTTGCCGCGAAACGCGTGATCCCAACCGATCCGCTTCAAGCGACGGACATGGTGACGCCGGTTGGCATTCTCGATCACCTCGCCGACCTGTCCGTCGGCGCGGGTCAGCAGCTCGGTGATCATCTGGCTGTCGAGCGCTCGGGGGCGAACACCGCTTTCGTGAGCCGTCCCAGCGAGAAACTCAAGCAGGTCCACGCAACGCCGAGGAGCAAGCCCCCCACGACATCGCTCGGCCAGTGTGCCCCCACGTAGATGCGGCTCAGTGCCGATGCAGCCACAAGCACGGCGGCCAGAAACCAGCATGCGATGTACAGCATACGGGGGAGCTTGCGAGCCAGGAGCACCATCGCCAGGACACTCAACCAGAAGAAGAATCCCACATGCCCGCTCGGGTAGCTGTACCCGATGAGCTTGGACGTCGTATGTGCCACACCCGTCGGACGGGGCCGGCGGATGATGATGTTCACGACGTTGTATACGACTGAGTAGATCGCCGAGAAGGCCACCAGCGGCGTGGCAGGACGTCGTAGCAGGAAGGTGAGCACGATCACTGCGGCGCCAACGCCGAGGCCGACGAACCCCGAGAAGGCGGAGACGAAGGAGTTGAACCAGCTGAACCACCCCACGTTGATCGACTGGACGGCCACCTCGATGGGGCGGTCGAGGAAGAATGGCGCGGGGTGGATGGCCACCAGCACGCTGAGCGCGACAAACAGCAGCCCCGCGACGATCGCGACCGACATCAACGTCCAGTTGATGACGCCGGTGAGCCGATGGAGCCCCGACGCCTCCTGGGTCCGTCGTTGCGCACTCGGGGCAGCAGCACGAGCCATAACGAAAAATTATACCGTTGATATCATGTCGAGCGTGAAGAGGCGCGGTGAGTGAGCACGGGCGCTGTCGAATCGACCCTCGAGGATGGCGGCCAGGCCGCGAGCGAGATCCTCGCCGGCGAGCCCGGTCCTTCAGCTCGTCGCTGGCTGGGACCGGTGGCTCTGATCTCGCTGCTGCTGTTCGTGGTCCTCACGGTCCTGGTGATCAGCGGGGTGACCCGAGCGGGGTTCGATCTCCCCGTCGAGCGCGCAATCCAGCAGCTGCCCTGGGGGCCGCTCACCTACTGGATGACCCTGACCAACGTGACCGGCGGCCTGATCCAGGACCTGTTCGGCATCGCCGTGGTAATGGCGCTCTTTCTCTGGGATCGCAGGGCCGGCTGGTTGATGGCGCTCGGTGCGATCGGCAGTCTGCTCGCCCAGATCGTCAAGGTATCGGTCGCGCGTCATCGGCCCACCGCCGATGTGGTCACGATTCTCAACCCGTCGAGCGGCTACAGCTACCCGAGCGGGCACGCGATCTTCTTCACCTGGCTGGCCTTGATGCTCGCGGTCGCCATCTCGCCCCACGTCGGCCCACGCTGGCGAGTGGTCACCTGGATCGTCGCGGGGTTTGTGGTCGTGTTCGCCTGCATCGGTCGAATCTGGGCCGGAGCACACTGGCCGACCGATGTGATCGGGGGATTCCTGCTCGGCGTGGCGTGGTCGGCGTTCATCCTCTGGCTCCCGGAACGATTTCTGCCGACGCCGAGCGGGCGTTGGATCCCCAAACGGCGGAGCGCATCGCGGCGGTCGCACGCGTGAGCCGGGGAGACGGGGCGATGACCCGCGTGCTCATCGTCAGCCGTGGTGCCAAGCAGGTGACCGACGCAGTGCAGCGCAAGCTCGACGCTGCATTCCCCGGCTACACGCAGATCGATTTCGATCCGCGCCACGACGTCCGACCCCTGCTGAGCAGCCATGCGACCGTCGTGGTCGCGGGTGGCGATGGCACCGTCGGTTTCATGGCTCGGGGGCTGGCGGGGAGCCGCCGCCGGCTCGGCATTCTGCCGCTCGGCACGTTCAACAACTTTGCGCACGGCCTCGCGATTCCCCCGAGTCTCGATCGAGCGATCGCCGTGGTCCGAGCAGGAGCCACCCGGCCGGTCACCCTCGGCCGCGTCAACGGCCGCTACTTCCTCGAGGCGGCAGCGATCGGCCTCTTTGGCGAGGCGATCGTCCTGGGAGAAAAGGCCAAGGACCGAGCGTTCGGCGAGCTCGGCAAGGAACTCGGCGCCGTCGTCAAAGCCGAGTCCTTCTCCTTCGCCGCAAGCGGTGCATTCACCGCTCACGGGCGCAGCCGCTCCCTGGTGTTCACGAATACGCCCGCAACCGGCTCACGCCTGCCCATTGGCGGCAGCGCACCCACCGACCCATTCCTCGAACTGAGCGTCGGCGTCGGCACGTCGCGCAGCGACATCCTCAGCCGGGTGGTCGCATCTGCCGTAGGGGAGCATTCGGACGATGAGGGCATCCGTTTCCAGTTCCGCACCTTGACGATCACCACCAAGCCACGGATCACAGTGGTTGCCGACAACGAGCGCATCGGTAGGACACCCGCCACCGTCGAGGCCGTTCCGGGTGCGCTACGCGTGTTCGTGCCCGCATGACCGACAAAGCCACCACGCCAACACGCCGTCCGGCTCGCCGGCGCAAGGCCGCCGCGAAGCCCGTCCAGCAGGTACACCGTCAGGCCAAGAAGGTCGTGACCAATTCGTGGGTGGAGCGAGCGGCGCGTCTCGGATACGTTGTCCGCGGACTCATCTACGGCACGATGGGTGTGCTCGCCCTTGGGCTGGCGTTTGGCCTCGACTCGGGCACGACCGACCAGCGCGGCGCAGTCGCACCTCTGGGTGAGAGTGGGGTCGGGAAGCTGTTCCTGCTCGTTGTCGTCATGTCGCTCCTCGCCTACGCCGGATGGGGGCTGATCCGCGCCATCTACGATCCGCTCCACCGCGGTGACGATCCGGCAGGCATCATGTCGCGCGTCGGCTTCGCGTGGAGTGGCCTCAACTACGCGGCGCTGGCGGTGTTCGCCGCGGGACTGCTGCTCGGTGCGTCCAGGAGTAACGGCGGCGACTCCGTGCAAAAGATCGTGGGGTGGGCACTGCAACTACCTGCAGGAGGAGCCATCGTCACAGTCGCGGGAATCATTGGCATTCTCGGCGGGCTCGGACAGTTCTGGGATGCGTACAAAGCCGGATTCCGCAAGGATTTGAAGCGGAACCAGATGACGCGGGCACAGCGGATCACCGTTGACAGCCTGGGGCGCTTCGGAATGGTCGCAAGGGGTGTCATCTTCGGCACGGTCGGGATATTCGTTCTTGTGGCGGGACTGCATCACGACGCGGGTGACGCGCACAGCTTCGGGCCGGCATTCGCCGCCGTTGCCCGTGAACCGCTGGGTCACATTTTGCTGGCGGTCGTGGCTCTGGGCTTCATCGCCCTCGGGCTCCACTCGTGGGCGAACGCCCGCTGGGTGAGGATGCCGGCAGGGTAGCCTGAGCGCATGCTGCCGGGCGACGCCGATACTTCGCTCGTGGACCATCCTCCGGAGCCGGCTCCGCCGCGAGCACGGCAGCTTGCCCCCGAGCGTGCGCGCCCCGCCGGCGACTACACCGTTCCCGAGTCGCTGACCTACCGGCTCAAGAACCTGGTTCTCGGCAAGCCGTTGGTATCGGAGCAGCTCGCGCAGGAGCGACTGTCCACCCCGATCGCCATCGGCGTGCTCGCTCCCGACATGATCTCGTCGTCGGCGTACGGCACCGAGGAAATGCTCCTCATCATGGTCCCGGTCATCGGACTCGCCGCCTTCACGATGGTGATTCCGATCACGCTGGCCATTCTCGCGGTGATGCTCTTCGTGATGGCCTCGTACATGCAGGTCATTGGCGTCTACACAAAGACTGGTGGCTCGTACGTCGTGGCGCGGGACAACTTTGGTCCGCGCGTTGCCCAGGTGGCCGCGGTTGCGCTGCTGATCGACTACACGGTGACCGTTGCGGTGCAGACGTCGGCTGGGACGGCGGCGCTGACGTCGGCAGTTCCGTCGCTGGTCCCGTACACGGTTGCGATCACCGTCGCGGTGACGCTCTTGATGTTGTTCGGCAACCTGCGCGGGATCCGCGAAGCTGGATCAATCTTCGCGATCCCGACGTATTTCTACATCGCGTCGCTCTCGCTGGTGGTGATCACGGGCCTGATCAAGGCGGCACTCGGCGGCTTGCATGCGCACGCGCTGCCAAGCCCGACAGCCCTGGGCTACACGCCCGGCCACCAGACCGGCTTCCTCATGGGGTTGGGCATCTTCTACTGTCTGCGGGCGTTCGCGAACGGTGGAGCATCGCTCACCGGGCTGGAAGCGGTGTCGAACGGGATATCGAGTTTCCGCCGACCAGAAGCTCGCAACGGGCGCATCGCACTGGTCGTGATGTGCTCCATCCTGGGGTTTCTCGTGCTGGGGACATCGCTACTCGCGCACGTGACCCATGCGGTTCCCTACGCTGCCGGCACTCCGACGGTGGTATCGCAGGAGGTTCGCTACGTCCTTGGTTCCACCTGGATAGGAGCCGTCGGGTTCTATGTCGTCCAGACGGCCACGGTGCTCATTCTGTTCACCGGCGGGAACACGAGCTTCAACGGCTTTCCATACCTCGCCAGTTTTGTCGCGGGCGACTCGTTCCTACCCCGGCAACTGACCAAGCGCGGCCACCGTCTCGTCTTCTCCAACGGCATCTTCGTGCTCGCGGCGGTGGCGATCCTGCTGATCATCGTGTTCAAGGCACAGCTCAACGCGCTGGTGGGTCTCTATGCGATCGGTGTCTTCACGGGCTTCTCCTTCGCGGGGTTCGGCATGCTCAAACACCATCTCAGGAATCGCGCAAAACGCTGGCGAGTCGGCGCCTGGATCAACGGCATCGCGGGCGCGCTCTCGCTCGCGGTCGTGCTGATCCTGCTGGTGACCAAATTTGTGGAAGGTGCCTGGATCGTTGCCGTAGTTGGACCGCCAATGTACTTCGGACTCCTCCGCCTGCACCGTCAGTACGTGGAAGAGGAGCGGCAACTCGAGAGCGGTGCGGGCGCAGCTGCCGAAGAGCCGGTCCCGCAGCGGCATGTGGTCGTCGTCGTCGTGGGCCGCTTGCACATGGCGACGGCGCGTGCCGTGCAATACGCTCGCACTCTGCGCCCCGATGCTCTGCGCGTCGTCCACTTCAATCTCGACGGTGTACGCGCCGAAGCGTTGAAGGATGAATGGAGCAGGCTCGGGCTCGCATATCTCCCGCTCGACATCGTCGAGTGCAAGGACCGCCGCCTCGAGCGGGCCGTCCTCGAGTACGTCACCGACATCGTGGCCGATGGCAAGACAGAGTGCACGGTCCTGCTTCCTCGTCGAGCATTCCAGTCACGCCTCCAACGCGTTATGCAGGATCGGACCGAAGACCGCATCGCCGCTGCGGCCGGGAGCATTCCCAATGTCGCTGCGACGATTGCTCCCTTCAACTTCGACGCGAATCCCCCGCGACGAGTCCGATCCCGTACGGTGCCTCCTCGCGCCCAGCGACGCAAGCCGCAGAGTACCACCGGTGTGGATCGAGAACTCGCGCGTCGCGCCATCGGAACGGTGCCGATCAACGAGATCGCATTTCGCAAGCGCGTCCGTGTGGCAGGAAGGATCCGAACGCTGCGGGTGCAGACCGCAAAGGGAACCACGAACCTGGAGTGCGAGATGACCGACGACACCGGCAACCTGCTGCTCGTCTTTCAGGGACGTCCGAAGATTCCCGGGATCGAGCATGGCGCTCGATTGATCGTCGAGGGAATCGTGGGCTCCTGGTCACACCGGCTGGCCATCCTGAATCCAGACTACGAGCTGGTCATCGAGTAGGCCGTCGGCCTCAGTGAGTCTGGGAGGTCGTGCCGGCGTGACCGGTGATGTGGACGTCTCTCTCCACTGCGGCAGCATCCTGTAGCGCATGCAGCTTGTCGTGCAACGCCTCAACCAGCTGAGTCGTGTCTTCCTCCGGCACGGGCGTCATCACAGTGGGCGACCATGCCCCCGAAGAGAGGCGAGGGTCCCAGGCTCCCGCCCATGATGGCGCGTCAGTGCCGCGCTCCGAGACCTATGGAGGATCGGCGGTGCGCAAGTTGAATCGATAGCGGTTGCCGAACTGGTCGCCGCACTACGCGACCAGGTTGGCGCCGGGATGTTCACTGACCACGGCCGAGCCCGGGTCGAGGTACCCGTGTTGCTGACCGACGTAGAGCATGTTCTGGAAGGGACCGGGCTCGAAGATATCGCGGGATGCCAGATGGAGCGCGCCCGAGAAGCCCTGTACCTCCGCGCCGGCCAAGCGGTACAAGCTGCCACCGGCAAGCATCCAGACAACCAAGTGGAGCGCCGGACTATTCCCGACGTTGCGGACCCGGACGGCCGCCCAAGGCTGATCGCGAATGCCGATCGGTGGCTCGTCGAGAAGCACGAGCAGGGGCTGGGTAGCGATGGTGTGATCCTCGTGCGTTTCCTCGGTGAGCGCTCGGACCGCTGCCACCTGCTGTCCGGCGGTTTCGAGCAAGGCGCTGTCCTGATCGAGCAGCCGCCGGATGTCGGCGCTCACAGATCGGAAGAGCACACGTCTGAACTCCAGTCACCTTGTAATC
>OBLT010000496.1_pt1 | contig 25451 bp, 21 predicted proteins | sample 1518721 | NCBI WGS metagenome assembly OBLT01 (sample SAMEA3539307, study PRJEB22396) | soil metagenome | biome: tundra; feature: field; material: soil | place: USA | collected 2010-05 | depth 0.15 m | reverse complement strand
CTCCGACGCAACCAGCGACGCCGACGACTGAATGTCGTGCTCCTTGTTGTATTGCTTGACGTAGTATTCCCACTCCAATGCGCCGTTGAGTGCGACTACGTCCCACAGATCCAGTTTTACCCCCTTGGCGTTGGCGCCATCCACAATGCCCTGCAACTCCTCGCGGTACTCCTGCTCGATATGCGGCCACATCATGGTGCGCGCCGCGTCGCGAAAAAACTGCCAGTCCTTCTTGTTGTCGTGGGACTGCTCCAGCACAATTACCTTCAGCACGTCCTCGATTTCCGTGGCGAGCAGATAGCCATGCTGGAACCCGATCTCGGCGGGTTGGCCCTCCAGATGAACGAAGGTCCACCCGTTCTTCTCCGGCTGGCGGAAGCTGCGTTGTAGGCGAGCGTCGTTAACGGAATTCTGCGCTAGCGATGGCAGGACAATCGCGATCAGCAATGCCACAATTCGGGCAACGGTTCGGAACATGGACACCCCTTAGAATTGGACGAAATTGTAGCAGACTGCAGCCACTAGCCACGGGCCGCGCTTCCCTACGGACGTTCCTTCACCGGTCGCAGCAATCGCGTCTTCGTCGCATCCGTTCTAAAATCTAGTTATGTCTCGTTTGGATCAGATCGTCGATCTTGAAAAGCGTTTTCTTCTCCCCACCTACAACCGCTATCCCGTGGGCTTTGAGCGCGGCAAAGGTGTTTTCCTCTACGACTTCGAAGGTAAGAAGTATCTCGACTTCGTCGCCGGGCTGGGGGTGAATGCGCTAGGGCATGCGCACCCGCGCATTGTGAAGGCCATCCGCGAGCAGGCGGCCCGCGTCATTCACCTTTCGAATCTCTATTACAACGAATATCAGGGCCTGCTGGCCGAGCGCCTGTGCCAGCTTTCGGGTCTGGATCGCGTCTTCTTTTCGAACAGCGGCACCGAGGCGATGGAAGGCGCCATCAAACTCGCGCGTCTAGCGGGACACAAAGCGGGCGGCGATGCCAAGTCGCAACTCGTGGCGCTGGAAGGTTCGTATCACGGTCGTACGTTCGGCGCCATGTCCCTGACCGGCCAGGAGAAGTACCGTAAGGGTTTTGAACCGCTGCTTGAAAACGTGACCTTTGTCGCGCAGAACAACGTAGAAGCGCTGCATGCCGCCGTCAATGCCAACACCTGCGCCATCGTGCTGGAGCCCATCTTTGGCGAAGGCGGAATCCTCGAATGCTCCGAAGAATTCCTGCGCGCCTGCCGAACGTTAGCCGATCAGCACCAGGCAGCACTCATCTTCGACGAGATCCAATGTGGCCTCGGCCGCACCGGACACTACTTCGCCTTCCAGACTTTCGGCATAGTTCCCGACATCGTCGCCATCGCCAAACCGATCGCCGCCGGAGTGCCGCTCGGCGCGTTCCTCTCGAAAGAACACTTTGCCTCGGCGATTTCGCCCGGACAGCACGGCACCACCTTTGGCGGTGGTCCTCTGGCCTGCCGCGTCGGGCTCGAATATCTGGCGATTATCGAAGAAGAGCACCTGCTGGAAAACGTCGTGAAAGTTGGCGGCTACCTGCATCAACAACTCCAGGAACTGGTTGCCAAGTGCGCCGCTACCCGCGAAACGCGCGGCCGCGGATTCATCCAGGGCCTCGTGCTCGACATTCCCGCGCGCCCGTTCGTGGAGCAGGGACTGGCCGAGGGCGTCCTCTTCAACGCGACCCAGGACACCGTCCTGCGCTTCCTGCCGCCGTTTCTGCTGGAAGAGAAGCACGTGGATAAAGGCGTCAAAGTGCTGAAGAAGTTGCTGGGCAAGAAGCGGAAGCAAGCAGCGAAGGGACGCTCTTTGCAAGAAAAGGAGGGGAGCTAGAATTCAGCTCCCCCGAAAGCGTTAGAGGCGATATCACTTAGTAAGAATCGGTCTGTGAGGATTTTGTTGCCCATCGAAACGCAAAATCCCGAAGAAAAATTCATCCCCGCCGGCGAGCGCGACGCGCTAGTCGAAGAGCACTGGCTCGAACTTGCCGACGGACGCATGCGCTACCTCAAGGCCGGATCAGGACCGCCGCTCATCCTGGTTCATGGGCTCATGGGCTATTCCTTTTCCTGGAGATTCACCATCCCCGCGCTGGCGCCCTATGCGACGGTTTATGCCATCGACAATCTGGGCGCCGGTTTGTCCACAGCTAACGACGGCGTCGACTGCACCGTACGCGCGACCGCCAAGCGTGTCCTGCAGTTCGTGGATGCTCTCGGCATTGAAAATTTCGACCTGCTGGGTACGTCCCACGGCGGCGGCGTTGCCATTGTGGTGGCCGCGATGAGCGCAGAGCGACACGATCCACGCCTGCAGCGCCTGATCCTGGTTGCGCCCGTCAATCCCTGGTCACCGCATGGCAAGCGGCTCGCGCCTTTTGTGGGCAGCGAATTCGGCTCCCTGATTTTCCGCAACACGATTGAGCGCTGGCGCCCGCTCGACTACCTGTGGCTGCGCCGCCTGTTCGGCGACGGATCGAAAATTCCGCCCGATTCGATCGAGGGCTACCGCATACCCGTACGCAAAAATCACGCCTTTCGTCATGCTGGGCGCATCGTTAGGAATTGGACGGCAGACCTCGCAGAACTGGAAAGCGCGCTCCCCAAGATTCGCGATTATCCCACGCTCCTCATGTGGGGAACCAGAGACCGAGCAGTTCATTTTTCATCGGCCGAACCACTGCGCCGGAATTTTCGCGATGTCCGTCTGGTGGCGTTCAAGGGCGTCGGTCACCTGCCCTACGAGGAAGCGCCCGAGGACTTCAACCGCGCGCTCATCGAATTCCTAAGCGCCAGTGGAGCGCCGGGCGTCCCCGCCCGGCCTCGATGCGGTTGAGGTTCAGGCAGTGACGGGCGAGGACGCCCGTCGCTCCACCGTGAGTCGTGATCTGATCCGATCTCCGCCGTTCGCGTTTTGCTAATCTGCCATACTGGCCAACGAAATGGACCACACGATTTTTGACTCGCTGCGCACCTTCGTCGCCGACTACGGTTACTGGGCCGTGGCTCTGGCATTGCTCTGCGAGAACGCCGGCATCCCTGTGCCCGGTGAGACCACACTCCTGCTGGCCAGTTTTCTGGCTTATTCCGAACACCAACTCCATCTGGGATGGATCATCGTAGTAGCCACCTGCGCCGCCACGCTCGGGGACAATCTGGGCTACGCCCTGGGCTACTATGGCGGACGTCCACTGCTTGAGCGTTATCAAAGCGTCTTCCGGATTCCGCCGGCCACCCTGAAACGCGGCGAGAAAATGTTTGCCCGCTACGGCGCAGCCGCTGTTTTCTTTGCCCGCTTCATCTTCGGCATGCGCGTCATCGCCGGACCGCTGGCCGGCGTGCTGCGCATGCGCTGGCGAGCTTTTACTCTCTTCAACTTCATGGGCGCTGCCGTCTGGGTTACCTGCATCGCCAGCGCCGGATATCTCTTCGGCCAACATTGGCGCCGCTTGCTGCTTGTCATGGAGCGCTTCAATATCGCCGCTTTGATTGTCGCCGTGGTCGTGATCCTGTTTTTGTGGTGGAAATATCGTCGCCAGCCCCCGCCAGATAATGACTGACGCCGGTTGACCGGCTGTCCTGCGCCGCGTGCGGAGAAAACGAGGCCGCGGCCTCCGCGGTCCCCACCCTTCGTAAAAGGGTGGGATGGTTTCGGGTTTACTGTTTGATGGAGAAAGTCACATTTACGTGGGTGCCGTCATTCTCGGTTCCGAGGCTTACCACGACGGCGCGCTTGTTGGCTTTGTCTTCACCGGAGACCATGCCTCCAACTTTTCCTTCGGAGTTGCTGGTCATGTTAGACACGGCAAAGCCCGCCGCTTTTAGAGAGTCACCATAGAATGCTATGACCTTGTCGGCCGCGTCCTTGGTGACAAATGTGTAGGTACCGGCTTGCTCCGTGCCGCTGCTGGTTGAGAATGTGCTTTGCGGAGAAGATCCGGGATACACTGGCACCCAATCGGGCGCTTTGTCTGAGCCGGTGCCGATCTTCATGGTGCCCTCGGAGCTTTTCATCTCCATGCTGGCGTTTGCCCCCTCACCCGTCGTTGTCATTGAGGTCGTTTTGCCGTTCTCGTCGACAATGACCATGGACCTCTTCTGCGGATCGAACTTCATGGTTACGACCTTGCCGGTTTTCTTGTCGCGGACGACGATCGTTCCGGCATTGTCGTCGCTCGAAACGATCTCCGTGTCAGGGCTCATGGTGACGGCCATCTTCGCGGTGGCGAGAGCGGGGTTCTTCTTCATCAAATCCGAGTCGAAGCCGGCCTGCTTCACCTTGTGCATGGCATAGAAGCCGAGTACGGCGCAACTGGCAAAAGAAATCAGTAGGAGCCCCACAATGATGCCGACAATCCACAGAAGTATTTTGGCTCCGGAACTCTTCTGGGGTGCGGGCGGGACGCCGCCGGGTGTTTGCGGACTGGACGGGATCGTGGACATGGGAGTCTCCTTCTTGGACAAGGGCTTGAAAGCTGCGACGTACGGAAGAAGCCGTGTGTCTGAAGAACGGGTCATTATACGCGCAGGGACCACTCCAAAGTCGCCAGCACCTCAAACTTAGTCGGGATCTTCAGAAAACTACGTTTTCAGATGAGTCCATGACAATCTTAGCTCCACGTCGCAGCAACCCCAATTGACGCAATCAGCGATTTCACCAACTTAACAACCGCGGGAATTTCACTGCGCCAGCTCCGCCTCTTCGCCCTCGGTTTCTTCGGTCACTTCCACTCTCCCCTCCGCTGTCATATGCTGGCAGAAGCCCGGCACCGGAGAGCAGCCTGATTAACAACGTGATTGCCGAACGCACACCAACGAGCCCGCAAAACTCAGCCTCGCCCCGCTTTCCGCGGCTGGGACTTTCGCAGGTCTGGGTGCGATTCCTGCTGGCCATCGTGGGCCTGATGCTGGCGTTCGCGACGGCGCTGTTTTCCACGGTAACCCGCGAGGCGGGCAACGTCTGGGGAACCCTCATCCTGGCGTCAGTGGCCCTGTTGCTGGCCGCCTTCGTTGGCCTGACCACCGTGCCCTATCTGGCGCGGCGGGTCGTAGCGTCGCGCGTCCGCGAAGCGATGGATTACGACGTCACGCGCGCGGGCATGATCTACATCCTGATCACCGTCGTGATCGGAATCGCCGCCATCAACACCGGGAACAACCTGCTCTACGTTGTCGTCGCGGCGCTGCTCTCTGCCATCCTGGTTTCCGGTGTCGCCTCGGCGCTAGTGCTGCGCAGTCTCGCGCTCGATGTCCACTTGCCCGAACACGTTTTTGCCGGGCGTCCGATGCTGGCGCGACTGCTCTTGCAAAACGCCAGTTCATGGCTGCCCTCTTTTTCGGTGCGCATAGTTCCCGCCAAACGCAAAGCCAAATCAACGTCTCACTGGCGTTGGGAAGCCTCGACCTTCGGCTGGCCCCGCAATCGTGCGCCCCAGAACCAGTGGGTCCGCCTTCCCGACCGCCGCCTGCGGCGCGTGCGCGAGGAAGCAGAAAAGCCGATCCTCGAAGAATCTGTTTATTTTCCTTTTCTCGCGCCCCTACAGGAACTGCTCGCCGACTTGGAGATAACCTTCCCAGCCCGCGGGCGCTACTGCGAAAGAAATTTCGGCCTGGCCACCCGCTTTCCCTTCTCCTTCCTGATGAAAACTCGGCGGATTAATCTGGCCCGCGAAGTCATCGTCTATCCCGGCGTGGAGCCCACCGAACAGTTCCGCGAAGTTCTTCCCATGGTCACCGGCGAGTTCGAAACCTTTGTGCGCGGCCGCGGCAATGACCTGTACCTCATTCGCGACTACATGCCCGACGACTCCGCCCGTCATGTGGACTGGAAAGCCACGGCCCGCACCGGCGTGCTCAAGGTGCGCGAGTTCAGCCGCGAAGATGAACGCAAGCTTCGCATCGTGTTTGACAACCCCGCACCCGGAGTCCTACAGACCGCGGTATATGAGCGCGCGGTGCGCCTGGCCGCTTCTCTGGGATGGCACTTCCACCACGAAGATGTCGAAGTCTCCTTCGTCGCGCCGGGATTGGAGCCCACGGAAGATGTCTTCGCATTCCTGCGATACCTGGCGCTGGTCGAGCCGCAGGATGCCACCCCAGTTTTCAGTCGTCTTCGAGCCAGTGAAGACTACAACCTGATCGTCACCGCCCGCGACGCCGCCGAAATGCCCGCCGCTTTGGCCGCCAGATCCTACGTCCTTTCGTTGGGCGCAGGTCGAAAAGCGTAGCCTTTCTTGGAGCCCGTGTGGGGACGGGGCTCTGCCCCGTCCAGCCGCAGCGAAGCCCCGCCACATGGCTCCGTACAAAGCAACCCTGAGCCGCAACTTTTGTTGGACTGGTGGTCACAGGGTCCTACCGATTCTCGCCACACCGGCAAGACTTCATTTTTTTCTTCCCCCTTGACGATTTTCGACATATACTCCGCCGCGGGTCCGGATGTAAAACGGTTTTGCTTCCTTTCCAAGCGTTCAAGAAGAGTTTGACGCGGTTCGCCGGGCAAGTTGCTTTCCGGCACAAGTCCTACGGGAGGTGCAAATGTTGATCTGCGATCTGCTCAAGAATCAAGTCACCATATCCGCCGAGGCCCACCAGACCGTGCTCGAAGTCGCCCGCATGATGGTGGAGCACAACATCGGCGCCGTGCCGGTTCTGCAGGGAGGTCAGCTCACAGGAATTTTTTCCGAGCGTGACCTGATGATCCGCGTAGTGGTAGCCGGCATGGATCCCGCGTGCACCCCGGTCAGTCAGGTCATGACCGAAGATCCTCTGACCGTCGCTCCGAATGATCAGCTCGAGACCTGTATGACCCTGATGAAGCGGCATGGTTTCCGGCACCTGCCGGTTTGCGCGGGACGTGAACTGAAGGGCGTCGTTTCCCTGCGCGATATCCTTCTCCACGACCTCGACGAAAAAGACGATGAAGTGCGTATGATGCGCGCCTACCTCCATTCCACGCCCGACGCTGGATAGGCCCCTACGCTGTCCTTGGCGGAGCAGCGCCGCGAGAAAAACTCAAGTTCCGTATCACGGTATCGCTTTAGCGATACCGTAATTTCCTCGAAATCAGCCGCCCCTTTAGGGGCTGGGCGTCGAATTCCTACTTTTCCCGCAGCCCGCGAAGGCGAGCTGGCCAGAGGGTAATGGTTACTAAGGTTACCTAAGTAGGTTGACCCCGAAGGGCAACCTGCCTGAGGATGTGGGTGAGGGCCGAAGGCGTCGGTTTCTGCGGTTGGCCGCGTCGTTCCCCCGCATGCCCATGAATTTGCACAGCCAGACCATCGTTCTGTATTTGTGGTGCGCGCAACCGATCCTGCAATCGGTGGTGGCAGTGGTCTTATGGCGCCGAAAGCTGCACAAGCAGTTTCCCGCGTTCTTCCTGTTTCTCTTGGTGCAGGTGGTGAATTTCGCCGTCATCTTTCCGGTTTGGCGGGCCGGCAATTACGACTTATACTTCGGGCTTTTCTGGTTGGGCGAAGCCGTGAACGCCGTTCTCGGCTTCAAGGTGATCCATGAGATTTTCATCGACGTGTTCCGCCCCTATCACACGCTGAACGATCTAGGCACTCTGCTGTTCAAGTGGGCGGGCGTGGTGATGCTGCTGGTTTCGGTGGTGGTCGCCTTTTCGAATTCTGTCGACCGGAGTCCGTTGGTCCACGCCGTTACCACTCTGCAGCGCTCGGTCCGCATCGTGCAGCTTGGCCTCATCCTCTTCTTGCTTCTGTTTTCGCGCTTCCTGGGAGTGTCCCGGAAACAGTTCAGTTTTGGCACCTCTCTCGGCTTTGGGCTGTTGGCAGGTGTGGATTTGATGATGTACGTTTTGATCTCGGGTGGATTCGTCAAACAAGCCATGTTCAACTTGATCAACATGTCGGCCTACGGCCTGGCCATTTTTGTTTGGCTCGGCTACTCGCTCTCGCGCAATGCTGTGCGCGTCGCCGCCGTCAACCGCTTGCGGACCGAGCGATGGGAGCAGGGCTTGGCGGATATTCAACATCCGGTCTCTTCCGATTCTCTAATCCCGATGTTCGAAGGCATGGTGGAGCGCGCCTTTTCGCGAAGCTCGAATCTGGAGTCTGCGGAAGATCATGTCCCGCTTAACCGCTCCGGTGACCCACCCCGAGCCAACTCCGCCGCCGCCGGTTCCAAGACTCGACCATAGTCACAGTTTGAGCCCAAAAACAGCCTCGCGCAAAAACCGTGTCAAGAGGTTTTTTTTGCGCCCCGCAATCCAGCCTACAGACCCTGAACCAAAGCGATTCCATTCAAACCATCACCTTAAGAAACCCGCATAAAACCCGCTCGTATTGCCTGCTGGACCGCCTCGTCAATTTTCGGCACGGTCGTCAGCTTTGCGCGCCGTCCTACGCACTTCAAGTAATCTGCTTTTAATTAGAAAGTTGCAGGGTTGTGTATAATTCACGACGCTAGAAGCTGGCCGTTTAACCCCAGTCTTTGGCAGACCCTAAGGAGAAAGTAAAGGCAGATTCTAAGGAGAAAGTAAAATGAAACGTTCTTTCAGGGCGTTACTGCTGTTGGTAGGTCTGGTAGGTACATTTGCGTATGCTGCTGTCCCGAGAGTTCCAACTCCGTCGGGACCGGTAGCGATTTGTCCTCCCAGGCAGCCGGCCTGCGACGCGTAGTCGCGAGATGTACATAACCACATAAGTCAGGATGACATAACTATTTGCATCACAAAGCAATTTTTCGGGCTGGCCTCTGTGGCCGGCTTTTTTTTTTACTTCTCGTCTTTCTTGCCCGTGCTGTCAGATTCTGCCTTCGCGCCGGCGGCGGACGGTTTCCCCGCGCCCGGTTCTTTCGCACCTTCCACATTCCCTATCGAGCGAAACCGTGCGGGAAATCGTGGCTGGGGTGAAACGCGCGGATGCCGGCTATCTGCTGGAGGAAATTCCAAAGGCCATCGAACAGACGCTCGAAGGCGTGACCCGAGTGTCCACGCTCGTCGGTGCGATGAAGGAATTCCCTCATCCGGGCACGAAAGAAAAGATCCCTCTGGACTTGAACCATGCCATTGAATGCACCATTACGGTGGCGCGCAACGAGTGGAAATATGTGGCTGACATGGAAACCGAGTTCGATCGGTCAGTACCTCTAATCTCTTGTCAGCCTGGCGAATTCAACCAAGTGATTCTGAACCTGATTGTCAACGCCGCTCATGCCATTGGCGAAGTGGTCGGAAAAGGGGGTCCAAGCAAGGGAAAAATCAAGGTACAAACTCGCAATTGCCAGGAGTGGGCCGAAATTCGAATCCAGGACACCGGCGCGGGAATCCCGGAAAAGGTGCGGGCCCGGATCTTCGATCCCTTCTTCACTACCAAGGAAATTGGCAAGGGAACTGGGCAGGGCTTGGCCATCGCGCGCTCCGTGGTGGTTGACAAACATGATGGAACCATTCACTTCGAAACCGAAGAGGGGAAGGGGACGACTTTTATCATTCGCCTTCCCAAAGACGGCAAGGCTGTTGCCGCCAACACGGTGTCCGCGTGAAACGCATCTTGTTCGTGGATGATGAAAGCAAGATTCTCGACGGCATTCGACGTATGCTGCACGCGGATCGGCAACGTTGGGACTTGCAGTTTGCGGTGGGCGGCGAAGCCGCCTTGCAAGCCTGCGAGGCCGGCAGCTTCGACGTGGTGATTTCCGACATGCGGATGCCCGGCATGGATGGCGCCACTCTCCTTGGCCATATTCGGGACCGCTATCCGAGCACGGCGCGCATTGTTCTGTCGGGATATTCCGACGGCGGGTTATCGACACGTGCGGTTCCGGTGGCACACCGCTTTCTCGCCAAGCCGTGCAACGGAGCTGAACTGCAAGCGACGATCGAGCGTGTGTGTATCTTGCAGGACTTGTTGTCCACAGCCGAGCTTCGCCGGGTCGTTGGAACCGTTGGCGAACTGCCTTCCCTTTCCAGTACGTACACCTCCCTTTTGCAGACCGTGAGAAACCCGAACACGTCGATACAACAGGTGGCGGAAATCATTGAGCATGACGTGGGTATGTCCGCAAAGGTCCTGCAGTTGGTGAACAGCGCCTTCTTCGGCTTGGCGCAAACCGTGACCACCCTGGAGCATGCCGCGTCGTATCTGGGGATGGAAACCATCAAGAATCTGGCTCTGGCTTCCGAGACCTTCAGGGTTTTTGTCCCAGACTCGCGTATTCCGCAGTCAGTTTACGAGTCGATACAGCGGCACGCGCACCGCACCGCCGCCATTGCCAGTGCGCTCCCCGTAGGCCCGAAAACTCGGGACGTTACCGTTGTGTCCGCACTTCTCCACGATGTTGGAAGACTCATCCTGGCCAGAAAATGCCCGACCAGTTCTGTTCTGTACTCTCGCTTGCCAGCGAACGTGGATGCCAGGACTTTGAAGCGGAAGAGGAACTACTGGGAATTTCCCACGCGGAAATCGGTGCTTATCTGCTTGGGTTGTGGGGTTTCCCCAACCTTGCAGTCGAGGCGCTCGCGCACCACCACCGGCCTACTCGCATACCTCACTCCGGCTTTGACAGTTCCGTCGCCGTTTATGTCGCAGATTTATTGGACCACGAGTTGGAGGTTCACCCCAAGGATGCGACAGGAGCTGAACTCGATGAGTCCGCGCGATCTTGCCTCGAGACGTTGGGGATCTGGCCCCGGTTTGCCGAATTTCGCGCGCTGGCCACTCAAGTTCGTAACTGACGTCCCAATTCCTCCGCATCGAAAATCGGCGGCTGGCACGCGAACCCCGAACACACCACCGCAAACGATCGTCCCTCGCTCAGCGCCGGAAGATTCGGAAGCGTTTCCGCCAAGGCCGGTGGCAGATTCTGCGCGACAACCTTGTCAGCGTCTAAACGCAACACCGCTGCACTCAGCCCAATCCGCCGCACCGCAGCCCGATACAGTTCCCCTGCCTCTTCATCTTTTCCGACTACCACCACCTGTGTATGTGGCTGGATGAAGTGCACCACCGCCAGCCCATAGGTCGCCGCGAAAATTCCGTGCTGTCCCGCCACCCCGGCATAGACTTCCAGTGTCTGCTCCGCCTTGTCGCGATACGACGCGCCGCGATTCAATGCATCGTTGGCGTAGCCATGCAACCGCAGCAGTGCAATCGCCGCCGCTGAATTTCCCGCCGGTGTCGGCGAATCCTGAAACGGCTTCCGCCGCGTTCCCAGAATGCCGATTGCGGTTTTTTCGTTCAACGTTCCATCCGCCCAACCGCGCGTATCAAAAAATCCGCCCGCCACCGGATCGAAGAAACCCACCACCATCGCATCCGCAATGGCTCGCGCAAAACGAAAGTAGCTCAAGTCCGCCGTCGCCTCGTAAGCGTCGAGACACGCAATCACCGCAAACGCATAGTCATCCAGCACGCCAGAAACTTCGCGCCTCTCCGCCCGAGTATCCGAGGCAGCGTCGGAGTAAGCAATCACATGCCGCATCCCGCGCTCCGCATCCCATCCCTCGGAAAGCAGCCGATCGAGCGACCGTAAAGCAAAGTGGCGCGCCTCCGCCAGATCAAGCACCTTGGCCGCCTCCAGATAAGCCGAAACGCACATCGCATTCCAGCCCGCATAAACCGTCTTGTCCACATAAGGCGTAGGACGCAGCAAACGCGCCGCATACATCTTTTTCTGAGCCGCCGCCAGCAGCGCGCCTGCCTGCTCTTCCGGAATGTGAAGCCGCCGCGCAATCTCCTCTACCGAGTTCTTAACGCAGAGCACATTCTTCGACGGATTGTGATGCATGTCGCCAACTTCCTGAATGTCGTAATAAAGCGCCGCCACCGTCGCCTCCTCTTCGGGAAGCACCGCTTTCGTCTCCGACAAAGTCCAGGTGAAATAATCGCCGTCATCTTCCATCGAATAATCCGCGTCCTGCGAAGCGTAAAAGCCGCCGTGCGCGCGGTCGCTCAGCCATTGATCCATCCAGCGGATGATGTCGCGCGCTACCCCCGCAAAAAACTCATCCCTTGTCGCCTGATAAGCGTGCACATAATTCTTCAGCAGCTCCGAGTTGTCATAGCTCATCTTCTCGAAATGCGGCACAATCCAGCGCTCGTCCACCGAGTAACGATGGAACCCGCCCGCCAGTTGATCATAGACGCCGCCGCGCGCCATCTTCTCCAGCGTGTAGACGAAAATAGCGCGTAGTTCTTCATTGCCCGCGCGATCGTTTCGCGTGCGCGAGCAAACATACTGATCCATCACCAGATCGAGCGCCGCCGGATGCGGAAACTTCGGAGCGCTTCCAAATCCGCCATTGACCTCGTCAAACATCGTCCGCGCCGATCCAACAATCGCGTCAATCACCGTAGCTGATACCTTCGCATCGCCCGAAGAAAAAGATTCCGCCCGCGCAATCGCGCTCTCGACCATCTGCGCCTGCTCCAGCACCTCGCCATGCTTTTCGCGATAAGCCTGGGCAATCGAAAGCAGCACGCGCTTAAAACTGGGCCGCCCGTAAGCGTCCGCCGGAGGAAAGTACGTCCCCCCATAAAACGGCTTGCCGTCCGGAGTAAGAAACGCGGTAAGCGGCCATCCACCTTGCCCAGAAAGCGCGGCCACCGCCGCCTGGTACCGGCTGTCAATATCCGGACGCTCGTCCCGATCCACCTTCACCGCGATGTAATGCTCATTAACGATCGCCGCCACCTCGGCATCGTCGTAAGATTCGCGATCCATCACATGACACCAATGACACCAAACCGCCCCAATATCCAAAAGCACAGGCTTGTCCGCCAGTCGAGCCGCTGCAAAAGCCTCCTCCCCAAACTCATGCCACTGAATCGGCTGATGCATAGCTGACCGCAAGTACGAAGAGGAAGCGTGGGCGAGGGAATTGTGCGAGCCAGTGGTCATGAGGAGAGTCTATCGCGAGAGGGGGCGAGGATGGGACCTCTGCGACTTCTCGAGACGCGAGATTCGTCAGCCGATAAACAAGAGCCAAGAGCTAACAGCTAAGCCTCTTCGCCATCGAACAATAAATCTCCACCGCTTCCCGTAGCTGCGCTTTCTCCACATACTCGCCCTCGGTGTGCGCCACGTGAATCGACCCCGGACCGAGCAACAGCGGCTCGCCCCAATTTGTCAGAGACGGGATGTCGGTGGTGAAAGCCGCGACCATCGTCGGCAGGCCGTCGAGTGTGCGCAGACGCATAAATGGAGCTTCGCGCGTGAACTCGACTTCCGCTAACTCGCCGACGGTTTTGACAATCTCCTCTCGCAGCGCATCCGACGGTCCTACCAGCCGGTAAAACAGCTCAGCTCGCGCGAAGTCGGAAATTATGTTGCGTGCTCGCCCGCCCTCAATCATGCCCACATTTTTTGTACTCGGCCCAGAATCCGGGCTCTCCGGCAACTTCATCGCATGCAGGCGATGGAGAGCTTCGACGAGCTTGTCGATCGCCGACTCGCCCAGTTCCGGATACGCCGAGTGCGCCATCTTTCCACGCGCCGTCAATACCACATGCAGCGACCCCTTACTTGCCAGAGCCAATCGGTTCTCAGTTGGCTCGCCGTTGATCATGTAGCGCGCGCCAACTGGTTGCCGATTCGCCACCTGCGCGCCGATCGAGTCCCGCTCCTCGCCCACCAGAAACAGCAGACCTACGAAAACGCCCGCGTCGCGCAGCTTCTCCGCCGCCACAATCTGTGCCGCAATGATCCCCTTCGCATCGCACGCGCCCCGCCCGCAAATGCGCCGGTCATCTTCGGACGACACAATGAACGGCGGCACCGTATCCATGTGCGTCGACAAAACAATCTCTGGATGACCATGCCCCGGCCAGGTAGCTACCACATTCGCGCGCGTGCCCTCGACCGGCATTCTCCGAACTTCCCGCCCACGCCGCCGTAGTTCGTCGCAAAGAAAATCGCCCACCGCACTTTCATTCGGAGTGATGGATTCAATGTCGATCAGACGGCGGGTAAGCGCAAACAGGTCCATGCAGCAAAAGCGTAACAGCGGATAGCGATTGGTGGGTAGTGCCTAGTGAATTTGCTTCGAAGGTGCACGGCTTCAGTCCTTCCCGGTGGAGCGCCGGGCGTCCCCGCCCGGCGGACCCTTCGGCTGCGCTCAGGGCAGGCTCACGAGACACCCGTCCCTCCAATGGCCACTGTTGTACTCTGATTCTGTGAGCCCCGAAACCACCATTCGCTCGCTCTTCCTCGCCGGCCCCGCCGGACGTCTGGAGGCTTTGCTCAACGCGGGGTCGCCCGACGCGACGCACGCCGCCGTGGTCTGCCATCCGCATCCACTGTACGGTGGAACGCTGCACAACAAAGTCGTCTTTCACGCCATGAAAGCGCTCAACCACTTCGGATTCCCCGTCCTCCGCTTCAACTTCCGCGGCACCGGCCTGAGTGAAGGCGAGCACGCCAACGGTGTCGGCGAGGTGGAAGACGTGCGCGCCGCCCTCGACTGGATCGAGCACGAATTCACGCTGCCCATAATCTTCGCCGGTTTTTCCTTCGGCGCCGCCGCCGGATTGCGTGCCGCGTATTCCGATGACCGAGTCGACGCGCTCATCGCCCTCGGCCTGCCCGCGGTCCCCGTCGAAGACCGCGTCTACGATTTCGAATTTCTGCGCGAGTGCACGAAACCCAAGCTCTTCGTCAGCGGATCGCGCGATCAGTTCGCTCCCCCCGGAAAACTCGAAGCGCTAGTCAACACCTTCGCCGACCCCAAAAAGTTGGTCCGCATCGAAGCCGGAGATCACTTCTTCGAAGGAAAACTGAAAGAGATGCGCACAGCCATCGAGGATTGGGTCCGCGAGACCGTGTCCGCGAGAGCCACTAGCGAATAAGAGCGCACGACGAACGGCTAAGAGCTAAGAGCTAAGAGCGAACGCACTTCTTTATAATCCCCACCATGCCCGACCTCTCTCCCGCGCGCGACCGGCAATTCCGCCGCATGCGCGACACCGCCCGCGAAATCTTCAGTGCAGCGCTCAAGAACGCCTCCATCGCAAACGCCTTTGCCCGCAACGTGCACTGCGAGCGTCGCCTCCTGCGCATTGGCGACGACCTCCACGATCTGGATTCCTACCATCGCGTCTTCGTCGTCTCGATCGGAAAGGCCGCGCACACCATGGCCGCCGCGCTCGAAGCCCAAGTCGGCAGCAGCAGCTTCGAAGCAGGCATCGTCGCATCATCGGTCGAACCGGCGAACCAAATCCGCGTTTTCCGCTATTTCCGCGGCGGACATCCCACGCCGACTGCCGAATCCATCCAGGCCGCCAGCGCCATCCTCAACTCGCTGACCGCTCTCGACTCCACTTCTCTTGCCATCTTTCTGATCTCCGGCGGTGGCTCTTCCATCGTAGAAAAGCCCGTCGTTACTTTGGAAGACGACGAAATCTCGCTCGCCGACCTGGCCGCCACCTACCAAACGCTGGTCCATTCCGGCGCTCCCATCGCCGAGATCAATGCCATTCGCAAACATCTCTCCGCCGTGAAGGGCGGACGCCTGGCCCAGGCCGCTTATCCCGCCCAGCAGGTTTCGATTCTTGTCTCCGATGTGCCCGACGATACGCCCGACGCGCTCGCCTCCGGCCCCACCATGCCCGACTCCACTTCCATCCACGACTGCGAGCGCATCGCCGCCAAGTACGACCTCATCGATCAATTCCCGAAATCCGTTGCCGATCTCTTCCGCCAGCACGCCCTCGACGAGACGCCCAAATCCGACGACCCCGCTTTTGTCCGCGCGCGCTGGTGGACCGTCCTCTCTAACAAAGTAGCCGTCGATGAAGCCGCCATAGCCGCCACCCGCGCCGGTTTTGCTGTCGAAGTCGATAACTCCTGCGACGACTGGCCTTACGACCAAGCCGCCGCCTATTTGCTAAACCGTCTCCGCGAACTGCGCAGCAAAGTGTCCCGCGTCTGTTTAATCTCCGGCGGGGAAGTAACCGTCACTGTCCGCAACGGCGGCATCGGCGGACGCAACCAGCAGTTCGCCCTCGCCTGTGCCGAACCATTATCGGGACAGGACATTACCGTGCTCAGCGCCGGCACCGACGGCATCGACGGCAACAGTCCCGCCGCCGGCGCCGTAGTCGACGGCAGCAGCCTCGATCGCGTTGCTGCGGTCGAAGGATGCCCCACGTCTCGCGATTTTCGAGATGTGGGATCGGTGCCCTACGCCCTCTCCACCTTCAATGCCTATCCTCTTTTCGATGCCTTGGGCGACACCGTCGTTACCGGCCCCACCGGAAATAACCTTCGTGACCTCCGCATCCTGCTGGCCTACTAACCTCACCCGCAACTTAATTACATATTGCGTGTTCTATAGTTTGGAGGTCTCTGCTGACGACCAAGGGTTGGCTAGTGGCCCTGAGTACATGGACTGTCGATGCCCGTAAATTCTTAAATCTTGCATCGACCGGCAGCGTTGTGCCTTCGAGCGGCATCCAAGCTATTAAACTCAATACTTGACCGGAGGTTTCGCTTTGAAACAGATTTTGCGTACCGCTATTCTCTTGACGTTTGCCTGCGCCGCCGTGGCCGCGTTCTCGAATTTTGCGCAGGCTCAGAAAGTCGATCTCGCGTTCGGCATCAGCACGGTGGATGCCCCGGGGCCCAGTTCAGCCGACAGCAGTCACGCACCCGTATCTCTCACCGGTGGCACCTATCCCGGCTTTAGCGGCGACGTGATCTTCTGGCACAATCTCGGGATCGGCGGCGAAATCTACTGGAAGGCAAACCGGGGCAAATACGGTGGCGATCCCACTCTTCCGTTTCGTCCACTTTTTTTGGATGTCAACGCCGTTTACGCTCCCAAACTCGCCAGCCACACTTATCTTGAACTCGTCGGTGGTATCGGCGCGCTCGACACCCGTATCTACTGTCAGGGATGCGGCAACGGCTACAACACCAACTACGCAAGCGACAAACACTTCATGGCGGACTTCGGCGCCGGACTCAAGCTCTATCCCGCGCGCAATTTCTTCATCCGGCCCGAGGCGAAACTCTACCTCGTCAACAACAACTTGAACTTCAGCTCGCCGCGCGTCGCGCGCTACGGCCTCTCTATTGGCTACACCTTCGGAGGCCACTAGCCACAGAAGCAACCTTAGTTGGTCATCCTGAGCGAAACGAAGGACCTGTTGATTGCGGTCGCGGCGAAGGCAGGTCCTTCATTTTAGCCAGATCCCTGCATTTGTAAATTTCGTGACCGCACCCAACTTCGCGAATTTCCCGTTTCGTCCTTCCCGCATTATGATAGAGCCATGAATTTCGGCTTCTCCGGCGAGATGATCTTCCTGTTTTTTCTGGCGCTGATCCTTTTCGGCCCCAAGAAGATGCCCGAGATCGGACGCCAGGTTGCGCGCTTCCTCAACGAGTTCCGGCGCGCGTCCAATGAATTCCGCTCGCAGATCGAGTCTGAAATTAACTCCTTGGAGACCAGCGCCAACCTGCCGCGGCAGCAGATCCTGCCGCCTCTCCAGGCGCCGCTGGGATCGCTGGCCAACCGTATCTTCAATCCTCCGTCCGCGGAAAAAATCCAAGCTGCCGAACGCTCCGCCGAAACCGCCGTCGCCGAACCTGCCGAAGCCGCCGTAGAGACGGGGCTTGCCCCGTCTCCCGAGCCTGTTCCCGCTCCGAAAGTAGCGCCCGATGCCTGAAGCGGCCGCCGACTCTCCCGTGAACGACTCCGCCAAGGACAAGGAGCAAATGCCCACCATGGGCTTCCTCGACCATCTCGAGGAACTCCGCAAGCGCATCGTCTATTCCATCATCGCCATCGCCGTCGGCTTCTTCGCCTGCTGGGGATACGCCGAGAACATTTACGAAGTCATGCAGCGTCCGATCATGGACGCGCTGCACAGCAATGGCCTCTCCGCCAAGCTCGTTTATCTCAATCCCACCGAGCCTTTCAATCTGTATCTCAAGGTTGGAGCCATGGCCGGCCTGTTCGTCGCCTCGCCCTTCGTGCTCTACCAGCTCTGGTGTTTCATTTCGCCCGGCCTCTACCGCAACGAGAAGCGTTACGTCATGCCCTTTATGGTTTCCACCGTAACCCTGTTCCTGGCCGGCGGATACTTTGGCTACAGACTCGTTCTCCCCGCGGCACTCGTGTTCCTGATCGGCTACGGCAAAGAATTCCAGCCGATGATCACACTGACCGAATACAGCTCTTTGTTCCTGACCATCATCGTCGGCATGGGCGCAATTTTCGAGATGCCGATCCTGGTATTTTTCCTGGCCCTCATGGGCATCGTCAGTGCCGGCTGGATGTGGCGCAATCTCCGCTATTCCATCCTCGTCATCTTCATCATCGCCGCCATTATCACGCCCACCACCGATATCCTGAACATGTGCATCTTCGCCGCACCCATGATTGCCTTGTACGTGCTGAGCATCGGCATCGCCTGGCTCGTGCATCCCAACCAGCGTAAGAAACGCGCGGAGAAAGATTCCTAACCACAGAGGGCACAGAGGATCACAGGCAAAACCATGAGACCAATAGCGCACAAAACAGAAATTCCCAGTGCTCTCCCCTGTGCACCTCTGTGTACCCCGTGGTTAAAGATCTGTCTGTATCTGCTAACGGTCGTTGCCCTGGCGAACACCGTAGCCTGCGCGAACGGAACAGACGCCACGGCCAGCGCAGCATCAAAATCCGAACCAACCTCTGCCGCACCAACGTCGTCCGTAACTGCGGTCCCCGACAACGCCCCGCTTCCGCACATCGATGCCAAACGTGCCTTCCAGTACACCCGCGAGGTTACTGCCTTCGGCCCGCGCTATATTGGCAGCGAGAATCACAAGAAACTCGAACGCTACATCCTAGATCACCTACGAGACGACCATCTCAACGGCGATCAAGTCGAAGATGACGCTTTTACCGCAGACACCCCAGAAGGGAAGTTCCTCGTCCGCAACATCATCGCCAAATTTCCCGGCACAAAAGACGGCATCATCGTCATCTTCGGCCACTACGACACCAACTACCCGCTGCGCAATACCGGGTACGTTGGCGCCAACGATGGCGGATCTTCCACCGCCATCCTGCTCGAATTCGCCAACCAGTTGCGCGAGAAAAAGCGCGATGGCTACAGCGTCTGGCTGGTCTGGACCGACGGGGAAGAAGCGGTTAAGACCTGGACCGACACTGACAGCGTTTACGGCGCCCGCCATCTCGCCGAAAAATGGGAAAAAGACGGCACGCTAAAAAAAATCAAGGCGCTCATGGTTATGGACATGATCGCCGACGCCGACCTCAACATCGATCGTAATACCAACGGCGCTCCCTGGCTGCTCGATCTCATCTACGCCGCCGCCGAGCGCGAAGGCTACCAGTCCCACTTTTATGCCCGCCAGGGCGCTATCGAAGACGATCACATCCCCTTCTTCAAACGTGGTGTCCCCACTGCCGACGTCATCGACCTAGACTATGGCTACAACAACGTCTTCCACCATACCCCGCAAGACACCATGGACAAGCTAAGCCCCCAGAGCCTGCAAATCGTAGGCGATACAATTCTGGAAACCATCCACCTGCTTGACCAGCGCTAGAAGACGCCGCTGAATCGGCTGCCCCTTCCAGGATTTTACTTGATCTACATAATGTCTATCGATATAATAGTGATGTGACGTGTGCTCCCGGCGTCCTGGAAAAAGTACCGGCCCCGATCGGGGATCGAGGCCGAGCCGTTTGTTCACCAAAGAAGCCTCGGCTGCCGTCGGGGGATTGCAGCCGAGGCGGTTTTGCGGTCCAACGGGCACGGTCGCTCGAACCGTGCCCGATCGAGTCCCCACAACGTCAGTAGTTTTTTCGCGCTCAGGGGTAAGCCATGAAGTCTCGACGTGATTTTCTGAAAACCGCATCCGCTGCCGCACTGGCCGCGAGCGTTGCGCGTCCACTGCTGTCCTACGCTGCCCAGGATTCTGCCATCACCATCCCCGACAAAGGCGGTATGATTGTTCGCTCCTCTCGCTTCCTCGACCTCGAAACGCCGGTCGAGTTCATGACCGAATGGATCACCCCCGTCAATCATTTTTTCGTCCGCAACCACATGTTTGAGCCCGCCAAGTTTGACGAAAAAGCATGGCAACTCTCCATCAGCGGAGAAGTCGAAAAGCCGCTCAACCTCACGCTAGTTGATCTCGAACAGCTTTCCTTCCACTCCGTAGTCAACACCATGGAGTGCGCCGGCAACGGCCGTGCGCTCCAAGATCCGAAGGTCCCCGGAGTCCAGTGGGGCAAGGGCGCCGTCGGCAACGCCAGATTCTCCGGCCCCAGCCTGAAGACTCTGCTGGAAAAAGCCGGAGTGAAAGATACCGCGAAGCACGTTCAGTTTCGCGGACTGGACCAAGTCCCGGGCAAAGTTCCGCCCTTCATTCGCAGTATTCCGATCGACAAAGCTATGGACGCTGACACCCTGGTAGCCACAAAAATGAATGGCTCCCCACTAACCGCGCATCACGGACTCCCAGCGCGCGCCATAACTCCCGGCTGGGCAGGAGCCGCTTCCTGCAAATGGCTCGCGGAGATCACCGTCCTCGACAAACCTGCCGAAGGAAATTTCATGAGCCCCGGCTACCGCCTGCCAAACTCGCCAGCAAAACCAGGAGAAGCCGTCAAGCCCGAAGACACGCACTCCGTTACCGCGCTAACCGTAAAGTCCCTGATCGTCGCTCCTTCGGAGGGCGCGAAACTGAAACACCGTGCCCACCTCATCCAAGGCGTTGCTTGGGCCGGTGAAGCCGACATCACCAAAGTAGAAATCTCAACCGACGCGGGCGCCACCTGGGTCGAAACAAGGCTCGGCAGAGACCAAGCGAAATACGCGTGGCGTCTCTGGAGCTACAACTGGAAGCCCGCCAAAGCCGGTGACTACACAATCTTCTCCCGCGCCACCGACAGTCAGGGAAGGGTGCAGCCCGAAGCCCCCGTCTGGAACCCAAGCGGTTATCTCTACAACGCCTACGATCAGGTGAAGGTCAATGTCCGAGCCTAGTGGAAGCGTGCTCCGAAATCCGTGCACAATAGTCCTGATGCTAGCTTTCTTTAGCGCCGCATTGGCTGGAGAATCTTCTCCCAATTCAAATGCTCCGTTGCCAGCCGGCCCCATGCAGGAAAAAGCCACCGCCGCATGTTCCACCTGCCACGAAGCCCGCATCATAGTGCAGCAACGCTTGAGCAAGCCCGCCTGGACCAAAGAAATGGACAAGATGATTAAGTGGGGTGCCGAGGTAGATCCCAAAGATCGTGACGCGATGATCGAATATTTCAGCGAGAACTTCGGCCCAGCCCAGCCCGTTTACATAGCAGCAAGAACCGTGGCCCAGTCAAAATCGCAAGCCAAAGCAAAAAAATAGCAACGGTCGCCCACCAGAATCACATCCAATTGTGAGAGCTGAGAACTGACAGCGCAGAGCCACCAACTCCTGCTACCATATTCTCAGCGCCCGTGGGGGCGACTCTAAATCAGCTCCAGCAGCCGTGAGCGTGTGGGGATCCTGCTTGTTACAACGAACTGTTCTGGTAATTTTTCTGTTCGCATCCATCCTGGCCAGCGCGCAAGCGCCCAGCGCTCCTGGCAAGCCGCTTCCGCCCGGACCTGCGCAAGCCAAGGTGAAGGCCGCCTGCACGTCGTGCCACAACACCACCCGCATCACCGAGCAGCACATGACCCGCCAGCAATGGTCCGACCAACTCGAAAAAATGGAAGGTCTGGGTGCCGTCATCCCCGACTCCGATCGCAACGCCTTTCTGAATTACCTGACCAAGAACTTCGGTCCCGAAAAAGGCGCAGCCAGAGACTCAGCAAAAACCGCAACCAAGAAGTCCGGAAGCGCAGCCGACTAGCCCGTGTGGCGCGGACACTCCTGTCCGCGAAAATTTCGTCTTGCCGGAAATGTTAGGGAGCGTACGTATTCCTGGAGCGCCGGGCGTTCTCACACGGGCGCAATGCACTGCACCTACAAACGGCAAAGCGCTGCCGACCCAACGCCCGAAGTGGCCATTACAGCAGCGCTGCCCGTACCTAGCTCAAACTAGCATTAACATGCGCTTTTCATAGCAAGACTTCAAGTAATTGTTCAGGTACGGCGCGCCCTCGTCTATTCCTTCTCCGCGCCCGCAGCGTCCTCCGCGGTCGAATGCCTTTCCGGACGCAGCTGCGGAAACAGAATCACATCGCGAATCGTGTGCGAGTCGGTAATCAGCATCGCCAACCGGTCTACTCCGAGGCCCACCCCACCCGCCGGAGGCATGCCATAACTCAGCGCGTTTATATAGTTTTCATCCATCTGATGAGCTTCGTCGTCGCCGCGCTCGCGTTCCTCTAACTGCGCCTCGAAGCGCGCTCGCTGATCTTCGGGATCGTTGAGCTCGCTGAAGCCGTTGGCAATTTCCATTTTCCCAGCGAATATTTCGAAGCGCTCGGTCCAGTCGGGTTCGTCTGGTTTTTGTTTGGACAGCGGCGACACTGCCGTTGGAAATTCATAAATGATCGTCGGCTGCATTAGGTGTTCTTCCGCCACCGCTTCAAAGATGGCGGCGATCGTCTTGCCGACCGGCGCCGCCGCGTCGTATTTCAAACTAATTCCTGCGCCGCGTACTCGCCCGACCAGCGCTTCGACTGAATCGTGCGCCGCGAAATCGTTGCGCTCCGGTTTTGCCCCCGCCTTCTCCGGCCAGAAATGCAGGATCGCCTCCCGCATCGTCATCCTCCGCCAGTTCGCGTGCGACCAGTCAATCTCCTGCTCGCCCCACTTCGTCTTCATCCCGCCCGTAACGTCTTTCACCGCCTGCTCGATCGCCCCCTGCGTAGTGTCCAGAATGCCAAGATAATCCGTGTAGGCCTGATACGCCTCAAGCATCGTGAACTCAGGATTCCATCTCCACCCCAGCCCCTCGTTGCGGAAGTTGCGGTTGATCTCATACACGCGATCGAATCCGCCCACCGTCAGCCGCTTCAAATAAAGTTCGGGAGCGATACGCAGAAACAGATCCATATCCAAAGTGTTGTGATGCGTCTTAAACGGACGAGCCACCGCTCCGCCCGCAATCGGGTGCATCATCGGAGTTTCGACTTCCATGAAGCCCTGCCCATCGAAATACCGCCGCAACGATTGCACCAGCTTGCTGCGCTTCAAAAACACTTCGCGCACTTCCGGATTCATCACCAAATCCAGGTAACGTTGCCGATAGCGCAATTCCACGTCGGTGAGGCCGTGAAATTTTTCCGGCAGCGGCAGCAGGTCTTTCGCCAGAAATGTCAATTCCTCGGCATGAATGCTGAGCTCACCCGTGCGCGTGCGAAACAGGTATCCGCGAACGCCAATGTGGTCGCCCAGGTCAAGCAGCTTCCAAAGCTCGTAGCCCGCATCGCCGATCGCGTCTTTCTTGACGTAGATCTGCAGCCGCTGCCCATCCTGCTGCAAGTGCGCGAACCCGGCTTTGCCCATCAACCGGATCGCCATGATGCGTCCCGCCACCCGCACCGTCACCCGCGGAGCTTCCAGTTCCTCCGTCGTCTGCCCGCTGTACTCGGCCAGAATCTGCTGCACGCTGTGGCTGTAGTTGTACTTCCGCGGATAAGCCGGATGCCCGAGAGCCTCAATCTTCTTCAGCTTCTCGCGCCGGATTTCATAAATGTTTTCGTCGAGTGCCAATGAGTGTCCTTAACGTCTCCAGATTAAACTTCTGATTATAGACAAGCTCAGGTGAGATTCGTGATTCTGCTTTTTGCGGCACAAGGAAACTCGTGTAGAGACGGGGCTTGCCCGGTCTCGGGAAAGGCACGACTTGAAGTCGCGCCCTTCCCGTTCTTGCGCGTGCCTTTCCCGAAATGCCGCTCTACCGATCATGCCCTCTGGCTCCTGGCAAGGTCTGTGACCGCGGCCACAACAGGTTTGTTCCGCAGCTCGCCACCGTGTTCTAGCTGGCGTCGATGGCGAGGTTGTCAATAGTGACTCCCGTAGTGTTCATCACCGTGATTACGGCCTCGAATGGCAGATCCTGGAGATCCTGCACGCTAGGTAGGAGCAATACCCGTTTAACCTCGTTGCAGCAAGGCAGATGATTCTCGATGTTCACGTGGGTAAGCACACCCCGCAAAGTAAGCGGCTTGGTGCACTCGTCACGGAGGATGCAGGCGTATTGGCGACGGAATAATCCTGGAGCCAGAGCACACTGGATCAGATGACGGGATTATGGCTGCGCATCCAACAGCAAGTCGCGACGGGGCACAAGAATGAAGCGCGGACGAGCGCAAACTCGGCGGTTCAGATTGCTGCGCGCTCCAATATGAGGGACACGGCGGCAAACGTATTGCTGTACGAGGCCTGGGCTGAAGCTCTATGGCGCTACACAAAAGAAGCGCGGGACACTGCGCAGCGCACGCTTCAATTCTGCAGGTCTGCTTCCGGTGGCGGCGCGAGGGTGACCCTTTGAAATGTCGAGCTGACAACATCAAACGTCTTAACGTAAGGAGTCCCGTCCAAGAGTCTTGCGAGAATCTTCAACACTTCTGGATAACCGCTTGAGTTGTAAGCCTGCACATTCCCTTTGTGATCCCAGAAGCTGATTGTTGCGACTTCTCTGCCCTCGGGGAGAGCTAGGGTGATCAAATCTAGGAAGCCTTCTTGCTTTCGCAGCCAGGGAAGAATCTCACACTCCATGAGATTCGTAAATTCCGTAAGCGAGTTCGGTTTCAGGCGCGCAGCAACCTTGCGGGCAACCAATGTCAACCTCCCCGGTGTTGGGCTTGGCTTCCTTGCCTGCGATGGATCCAGTCTGCACAACACCGCATATCTGGTAGTGCGTTTCAGCACTCAAGCGTTACATTGAGGGAGCCCCTTTTTTGGTCGGACGCCCACGGATCCAGAAAAAAACTAACTGAACCCGACTCCCACACCCAACGGATCTTTACTGTCGCAAACAGCGTTTACACTCAGAACCGGTTAATGCGTGCAATCGCGATTTTTTCGCCAGTATGCTTTTGAAGCCAGCGCCTCAGGGATTGCCACATGGCGATGACCGGGGTGTGATCCGCGAGAAGTGAGACAGGCCATCGCCGGGCACTTGCAAAGTAGCGCGGCGGAAAACCGTCGCGCCGCCAGTCCCTTACGACTGCTTCTCCATGGTGAAAGTGGTCGTGGTCTCGCGCTCCTTATCGGTATACTCAGCATGGATCGACTTGCCATCGGAAGAAACCGTCATGCGGTACACGCCAACGATTTTCCCGTCCCGCTTGTCGGTCTCCTCAATCGTGTCGTCCCCGATCCGCTTCAGCGAAACCGTCGTGTGGCCTGGGTCTCCCTGGATCGGATAGTCTTTACCGTCAAACTTCGCGTCATAGCTTCGCGATTCTTGAAACCACGGATGCTGATCGGATGTGTGATTCGACACCATTTCAATGATGATCCGGATTCCGCGGTCGTGGGCCGACCCCAGAAACTTCCGGAAATCCTCCAATGTT
>OBLT010000492.1_pt1 | contig 25594 bp, 13 predicted proteins | sample 1518721 | NCBI WGS metagenome assembly OBLT01 (sample SAMEA3539307, study PRJEB22396) | soil metagenome | biome: tundra; feature: field; material: soil | place: USA | collected 2010-05 | depth 0.15 m | reverse complement strand
GATTTCCGGCGCAACAGCGATATTCCCGGCATCCTCGTACTTCATTATGCCGACCTGCCCGGAAGCGACGTACAGACCGCGCAGGGCTTCAAGTATACGCGCCCGCTGCGGACGATTCTTGACCTGATCGAGGCTGGCACGGTCGAGAGAAGCTTCATCCGGCAGGCTCTAAGGCAGGCCGTTGACCGTGGTCTGATTACTCGTCAACAGATTCGAAACGCGCGAATGATCGGACCGGCGCGCAAAATGGTTGAGGAAGTGCTGCGGCGAGTTGCATAATGCCGTCACCCAGGACATATACGACGGCGGGAGCATTCCGAAGGGCTCTTGAAGAACGCCTGAAGCGGGCCTCTATGGCCGATCAGGTCGATCTCAACCGCCTCCGATTGGCAGATCCCGTTTCACGCCCTGGCGGAGGAATGTGGGCTCCCGACAGACGTGGCCGCGGTGTTTGCGGCGGTACAGAAGTTCTTCGAAGGAGTGCTGGTACAGAGCGCAGAGCGGTGAACGTGGTATGACTGAGAACGGTTCAGAGTCTCTTCCATTCGAACCTCCAGAGCAGGAAAATATTCGTCTCCGCGAGGAGAATGCCCGCCTGCGGCGGCTTCTAGCGGTTCACAGTATTGCGATTCCGCAACTCGCGCCAGAGAATCCGCCTCCAGCCAAAGCCGTCGAGATTGCACAACCGATCGACAGAGAGGAGCGCGCCCGACGGAGAATCGCGCTATTCCGCAGCCTGTTTCGCGGGAGAGAAGATGTCTACGCACGGCGATGGCCGGCACGGATATATGCCCGCGGCCTTGAAGGACTGGAAGGCTATCAACGAAAGCCGTCGCGCCCACCCATTAAAATCAATGAGATACGGGCGGCCAACTTGACCTCCTACCAACCGCGCAGGAGGTCAGACAATCAAGTGCTAATCGAATCTATAGCTTACAGGCCGAATCGTGCCGAGTCGAGCGATTTTAGCCAGGGAGACAGGCGGAAGATTGAGAATCAACTCAATCCTGCTGAGGCTGAGGCCGGCGGAGTTTGGCTTTTCAACCCCGGAACACCCGTCGCACGGCTTCGAGGTAGCTGTACCCGTAGACCGTGTCCGGAAGTAACACGTGATCCTCAGTCCACTCGTTCCAGGATGAAAGGAATACGATTTTCGGGACGGCGGCGTCCGACTCGACCAGAAAGTACTTGGCGGCAGTCATGAGGCGTTCGTACTGATCCGGCGACCGTTGACTGACCATTCTGGCGCTGGCCCCGAGGCGGGGGCTGTTGTCCCACCCAACGGTACAGTCCGGGAAGAACGGCACGGCACACTGCTCCCTCAACTGGCGCCAGTATGGAATGGCATGTGCCGCAAGTTTCCCGTAGGGCAATCTCCCGCCTTTCGGAATGGGCGAAACCACCGGGCCGGCGGTGTGGTACAGGGTCGCGCTCTGGAAACCCATCTCTTTCACCTTTGCGACGTCAGCCGCGCTCACCGAGTTCGCCTGCAGGTGCAGATCCCCGAGCCCTGCTTGCGCTACCCTCTCGCGCATCCGCGCCAAGGCCACGCGCCAGCGCTCGGGAGACATGTCTCTGAGCAGTGAGCCGATCGAATAAATGCCAAAGACCAGGGCCCCATCGATGCGCCAATAGTTGGGCTCGCGAAAGTAATGCGCGATGCAGTAGTCGATCGCATTCATCATGTCCGCCTCGCTGTGGCGCTGGCGCGACATGAGTGCTGTCTGTCCGTCCGAGGTTCCGGGCCAGTTGTTAGTCCAGTCGTGGTTGGCCCACATGAGCGCGAATTTCAACTGGCGGCGATTGGAAGCTTTCAGAAAGCCGTCCTCCAGCTGATTGTGGCAGCGCATCGTGCCCTCTTGCCAGTACCAGCAGTGCATCCAGACATCGATGCCATGCCCGCTGGCGGCCTCAATCTCCCGTTCCGCCCACTCCGGCTGGGCCTCGTTGTACTCGCCCCACAGAGGATACTTGGGGAAAAGGTGCCCCGGGTAAAGCGGTTTGGAATCCCTCAGCGATTGAAACTGGGTCCACCCCTTGCCAAAGTATTTCTCGAACCAGGGGCACGGATGCCAGCAGGGATAGTTGTAGGCGACAACTTCGTATTTCGCCTTCGGGAGCGGCTTCGTCACGTCCACGAGCTGTCGAAGCTTCTCCTCGGTGAAATAGGCCTCCGCATCTCCGGCACAGACGGCCGGTACAGACGAATAATTGAGCTGCAGTCCGGGCGCCGCGCAGTTCTGCGCCGGCGCTGAGGCGAGCGGCATGGCCATGCCTGCGCAGCCTCCCAGGATACTTAGCACATCACGGCGTTTCATAAAGAATTTGCTCCCGACAAACCGTTCAGGCCGGCCACACGAGACGTACCGGTCCGAGCAGTCCCGCGGGCAACAGCGGCGTGTCCTTAGGCCAGGGGATATTGGTATGCGTGTACTTCTGTCCGCTGGCGATGGCGTCGCCGGTGAGCCGGTTGGACCACATGTTCGCCACCTCGATCTCCAGCAGGTTCGCGCCGGGCTTCAGCAGGCCGGTGACCTCGACGCGGAAGGGAGGTGTCCAGCACCCGCCGGCCTCCTTGCCGTTCACTTTGGCGCGCGCTATGACGCGGACATCGCCCAGATCCAGAAAGACGCGGGAACGGGTCTGGCTGGCCGACAGCGTAATGCTCTTGAGGTAGGTCGCGACGCCCGAGAAATACCGGATGCCGGGGTCGTCGTGCTCGGTCCACGACCGGAGCGCCTCGAAGGAGGCCGATTCCCGCGCCCCCCATCCCGGTGCGAAGCGGACCTCCCACGGGCCAGCGATTGCAACCGGCGCCGGCGCCTTATTTAAGGCGGGAGGCCGGACATCGCGGCGGAACGCCGGGTCGAAGATGACGAAGGCGGAGCCCACGGCGGGCAGCCTGATTTTCACGCGCGAGCCCTCCGCGGTGGGGCTGACCGCCAGCGGTCGAACGGCGCCGGTGACGGCGTCCCAGAGTTCGGCGCCGCGGCCGGCCACGCGGAACGTGCAATCCGCCTCGACATCTTCCTCGCGCTTGTTTCGTACGAAGTAGATGTCGCGCTCGCCGGTGCGGCGGTGAATGTAGTCCATCTCCGCGGTGCTCAAAAAGTCCGGGGAGAGATTGCGGCGGCGCAGAATCCCGGCTACCGGAATGCCCCAATAGACCTTGCCTTTGCCATAGGCATGTTCGAGAACCCGCACGCCATCGCAATCGCCCCACACCCGTTCGGCGATATCGCGCACGCGCGCATCGCAGGCGGGATAGTTGGTCAGGCCCGCGGCGTGCCGCGGCTTCGGCCCATGGACGGTAGCGCCATCGCGCACCAGTTGTTCGATCTTTTCCAGCACTTCGGGAGCGATCTCCGGCCGGTCCACCATCACCAGCGCCGCGTAGCTCATGCCGTCGGGGAGCACGAGCCGCCCGTCCTTTACGGACAGGCGGTTCGCGATCACGTCCGAGTTGACGGTATCGAAATCATATCCGGCGGGCAGTCCCAGTCCCGCCATCTCGTACTTCTCGGGACCGAAGTTGTAGCCGCGGTCGCCGTAGTAGTAGCACAGGTCGGCTACGAAAAGGCCCTGCCGCAGCAACCAGGAACAGCGCGCCAGATAGTCGAAGAAAGGCCTGGCGAGCGGCCACCAGGTTTCGTTCGGGCCGTTGTGCGTGCCGGCGTGATAAACCGGGCCGGGCTTGCCGGCCGCCTCCGGAACGTGCGGCATGGTGTGCCAGACGAATTGATTGCAGCCGTCGCAGAGGGCCTGATCGGCGATGTCCTTGAGGTCGCGCGGTCCGTCCTGCCAGTGTCGAAAGCTGGTGAAGGATTCCATTTGCACGATGCGGCCGCCGTAAACATGCGCCGCCGAGGCCGTCTCCTTGACGACGCACACCGGGTGTCCCTTCCAGAACTCTCCGCGTGGGATGCTCACTTCGCTCTGGGCCTTGAGGGCATCGGCCGGCACCTGGTGCAGCGGCCAACCGGGGCCGCCGGCTTCGCAGATCAGTTTCAAGCCGGAGCGCTCGCTCAATTGGCGAGTGGTTCCGTAAAAGTTACCGGTGAACAGGTCGCTGATCGTGCGGCGGAAATCGATGCGGAAGCGATCGGAGATGTCGTCACTCTCCACCGTGACGCCGGCCAGCACCGGCAGGAAGGGCAGCGCGTCGTATCCGCGAAGGCGCCGGAAGTCTTCCAGGAAGGTCGGCGTCCAGATGGAGCCGCGAACCTCGTAGCTGCACGCGTAGAAATATTTCAACGCGCTTTTGCGCAGGTCTCCCAGTTCCTCGCCCAGTCGCTCCAGCATGTATTCGGTATGAAAGCGGGTGGCGGCGGCGCTGTAATGGTCGATAATAAAGCCGTCGGAATGCGGGCTGGGCGCGACCAGTTTCTCGCCGTTATTGGCGCAAAGGAAGCGATAGAGGCTCCAGTTTCCGGCGGGCACATCCCAGGTTAAGCGTCCATCGCGGAAGTGGTCCGACACATCGACGATGGCGGAACGCGAGGCGACAAGCGGCGGCAGGGGGCCCTCGGCCGCCCAACTGCCCCGGGCACCGGCGAGCCGGCCGTCATAGATGTTCTCGGCCATCCATTCGCGTTCCAGTCCCGCCTGCGTAGTGAAGCGGAGCAGTCCGCCGACGGGCTTCCGTCCGTTCGGCAGCATGACGGTGATGACGTTTTGGCCCGCGGGGTTGAAGCCCTCGAACTCGGCCAGACTGACGCGTGCCGGATTGTGGCCGGAGATAATGCGCAGCTTCACGTATTTGGCCTGCGCGCGGGTGCAGGGGAAAGATTGTGGTCCGGCGCGACGCTCCAGCGTGCCGCGGAAGATCTCGCGAAAGTCGGCCTCTTCGATCCCGGTATCGGAAGCGTAGACGGCGACATCCTTCACCGCCGTATCGGCGTCCACGTTGTGCAGCGCGAGGCGCTCGATGGTGTGCACGCCGGGGGCGAGGTCGATCACAAAATCGAAGCCGGGCACGCGGCGGTCATCGGGCGCGGCGAGAACGGCCACGTCGGAGTAATAAGCCGGCGAGCGGTCGGGTTTGCGTGGCACCGCACCGGGGAGTTGCGGAAATGGCAGCACCTCGGAAAAGCGCGCCGGCCCTCGGACCGGGATTCGCGTCCAGTACAGGCCCTTGGCGGCGTGTTCGGGCGTGATCCAGGATCCGCCGGAGTTCCAACTGCTCGAATTGGTAACTCCGATGTCTAATCCCAGGCGCCCAGCCTCGCGCACCGCGTGACCGATGGCCTTCAGGGATTCGGGCCCGAAGTAGGCTGGGCCGGCGGGGACGCCCTCGCCCGCGCGCGCGCCGATTTCGAGGATGTAGGCCGCGTTGAATCCGGCTTTATGCAACTCCTCCAGCTCGTAGGTGATACGGCGCGGGTCGGTGAAGCCGTTCAGCCAAACCCAGTAAGTGGAGGGCCGGGCTTCCCATGGCGGGTTGACGAAATCCGGCGGCGCAGGCCTGTCGCCGGCGGTTTGCGCGCTCCGGGCAAGAGAGGCCGCGGCCCCGGTCGCCAGAAAATGGCGTCTGCTGATGCGAGACATTTCCGTACACTCTCCTTTCATGCGATCGCCTGCGATCTGAACGGAAACGCCCCGCGAGGTCGCGACCGTCGATCGGAAGCCGCGGATCCTCATTATTTTGGCTTCTCGCCGAACTCAACCCGTACAGGGCCAATCAGCCCCGACCGCAAAAGCGGATCCGTCGCGACGTAGCCTCGGAGAAAAGCATAGCGGCCGTTGCGGCCTTGCCAATCGGCGGGACGCCGTACGATGGTCTTCGTGATCCATTCGCTCTCGGGAAGCGCGGCGTCGCCGATCAGCCGGTTCGCCCAGGTGTTCGTCACGTCGATTTCGAGCTCGTTGGCGCCCGTCTTGGCGGCGCCGGTGAGGTCCACGCTCCAGGGCGCGGTCCACACGACCCCGAGCGGTTTCCCGTTCAGCCTCACGCGGACGATGTCCTTCACTTCGCCGAGTTGAAGCCGCGCCAGGTGCGCCGACTGAGCGGCGTCGAGGGCGAAAGTCTTGCGGTAGGTCGCCGTTCCGGAGAAGTAGCGGATTCCGTCCTGCGGGCTCTCGTTCCACGGAGTCAGATGTTCGAAGGTCGCCGACGCCGGCGCCCCCAGGCCTTTCGGAAAGGCGACTTGCCATGGACCGTCGAGCATCAGTTGATTCGTACTCCATATGGTGCCGTCGCCCGCGGGCAACGAGGTGCTCTGTTGCCGAGTCGCCGTGCGGCGGAACACCACGAAGACGGACCCATTCTCAGGCAGATTGACCGGCACCAGCGTGCGGCCGCCGTCCATGGCACGCCACCCCGGCGCATCGCGCATCGATCCCGTGACGGCGTCCCACAACTCCGGCTGCTTGCCGCTGACGCGGAAGGTGCAGTCGCCTTGGCCACTCCCCTTCAGGAAATAGATATCGGCACCGGCGGCGTGGCGGTGTATGTATTCGAATGGCCCCTCGAAGTCGGGAGCGACGCCTTGCTGCTTCAGGGCGGCGGCCAGCGTGACTCCGCGAATTAGATGGCCCTGCCCGAAGTTCCGCACCTGCGGCGTGCCGGCATCGCCCCAAAGTTCGCTGGCCAGCTTGCGGATCTGCGCGTCCCGAGCCGATGCCGACTGGAGCCCGGGCTCGCGCTCCGGTTTGCGCTCCCCGAGCACGACGGTGGCACCCGCCTTCGCCAGTTCGACGATCTTGGCCAGCGCTGCCGCGGGCATGACCGTGTCTTCCAGGTCCAGCACCAGCGTGCGGTAGTGCATACCATCCGGCAATACCAGGTTGCCGTTGCGAACCGAGAGGCGGGTGAGCAGCGATTCGGCATTGATCAGGTCATAGGTGTAACCCGCGGGCAGTTGCAGAGACCCTTTGTCGTTCCATTTCTCCCCGCGGCCCCATTCCACGTAGTTGCTGTCGCTCTTGTAGACGCAGGCGTCGGCAACGAACTGCCCCTGACGCAGCATCACCTGGGCGCGTCCAAGATAGGAAAGGAACGGGCCCGCGTCATCCCACCAGGTAACGTTGGGGTTCAGATGCGTGCCCGCGAAATATACGATGCCGGGTTTGCCGAAGTCGGCCGGCGATGCGTCGAAGGTGTGCCACACCACTTGATTGGCGCCGTCCACAAAGGCGGCATCGATTTCCGGCTTGAGCACGGCCGGGTACTCCTGCCAGTGCGGATTCATGTTGGTGAAGGACTCGCTCGAGACCAGCGGCCGTCCATAGATGTGAGCTGCCATGGCGGTGGCGCGCAGATTGGAACGCATCACCTTCGTGCCGTCCGGCTTCGCGATCAACGGCTGGTGCCAGAATTCGCCTTGCGGCATGTCGTTCGCGCCCCAGAACGTTAACATGTCGGAGAAGCGGAACATCGGCTTTTCGCGATCCCACGGGCCGCCCGACTCCGAATGCCACAGCAGGCCTGCCTTGTGGCATTCCTCGCCGAGTCGCCGATAGCAGTTGTTCAGGAAGGAATCGCCGATCGTGCGGCCATAGTCCTCCACAAAACGGCGCGAGGTCTCGTCGTCCTTCACGGTCATTCCGGCGAGCACGGGCAGATAGGATTGGTAGCCGTAGCCGCGGTACTTCAGGAAATCCTGATCGAACCCCGGGGTCCACGTCGGTGCGGCGCCTTCCCAACTGACGTTGTAGAAATGAGTGAGGGTCTTGCCCACCAGCGGCCCTGCGTCCGCGAGAAAGACCTTACCCATGCGTTCGAAGTGATCGTCCACCGCCTTCACGTTGAGGATGTCGACGTCCTTTTCCTGTCCCTGGATGGTGGTCGCGCCGAACCGCAGGACGGTCCAGTTCCCTTTCGGAACGTCCCAGGCAAGATGGCCGGCTTTGACCTTGTCGCCCAGGTCCACGATTTCCTCGGCCGTGGCGCCGGGCGCTTTGCGATCGAATACGCTATCGCGCCAGTTTTGCGAAAACGCAGTCCCGCCAGCTTCAGGGCCGGCCGGCGATCCATGCCGGACGGCGAGCAGGGCCACCTCCCAGAAGTGAGGCTGATCCGGCTTGACGAGGTCCGTTTCGAACCGCCGTGGCCCGGCCGTCTCGGCGGAAGTCCAGATCAGTTTCTTGGGAGCGTTGGCACCGGTGTCCCATGGCGCCCTCAACGAACCTCCGGATGTGCTGAGGTTCATGCTCATCTGCAGGCCGAGGCGCGCCGCCTCCGACATGGTGAACTTCACCAATTGCCGCCACTCGGGGCTGAGGAACTCCCTCGGAGCCGGCGGAGGAGGAAGAAGTTCCGTCGCGTAGCCCCGCGCATCGAACAGCAGGAACCCGCCGATGCCCTTCGCCTTCATCTGCTCCAGATCCCGAGTGATGGTTTGCCGGTCGACGTTGGCATTCAGCCACCAGAAGTAGACCCAGGGTCTCTGGCTGACGGGGGGCGTTCGGAAATTCTGCTCCAGCGAGGATGCCGCCGGGGTCGCGGAAGGCCGCGGTTGCTGTGCGGCGAGGATCAGCGCCAAGCCACAGACGGCAGCCGCCGCTAAGACGTAACTGCGTTGAATCCGCATTGTCGTCACTCCTGTTACGAGGGAATTGCGTAGGCGCTGTCCATGCATCGGGGAGACCTCCCTCGGCGTAATTTGTTCACAAAGTGAACGGTAGCGCTTTCTGTCTCCGAGCCTTTCTACTCCCTGTAGGCTGCCTCTGTCAAGCCAATAATGTGGGGAACTGCGGAGAATCGCAGTATCGGAACACTGAGACCCGGCGGGTCGGCGCGCGACGAAGTTGACCGAGAGATAGTTGTGTGTTCAAGTTGTGAATCATGAAGAAGCCACAAACTGGATCCAGGCGGCGCTACTCGGTTGGGACTCTCCAGAAGGGCCTTTCGGTACTCGAGGAACTCGAGAAGACCGCGCGGGCCATGAATATCGCGGAACTCGCCGATGCCACCGGCGTACAGCGCAGCGCGGTATTCCGGCTGCTGTGCACCCTTGAGGAACGGGGGTATGTGGAGCGGCTCAAGGACAAGCGATATCGCTCGTTGCTGGTGCACCGCCGTGTTCTGCTTGGCTATTGCGCTCCGTTATCGGGCACAGCCTTCCGCACGGAAGTGCTTGGCAGCCTGCAGAGAGCGGCCGCTGAGTCGAAAGTCGATCTGATGGTGCTGGACAACGCGGAGGACGATCCGGACACCGGCTTGCGGAACGCTCAGATCCTGGTAAACGCCAGGGTCGATCTCGCCATGATCTTCCAACCCAACCAGTCCATCGGTTACGCCGTGGCCGACCGCTTCCTGCAGGCCGGGATACCGCTCGTCACGATCGAAAGGCCAATTCAGGGGGCGGTCTACTTCGGCGGCAATAATTACCAGGCGGGAAAACTGGCGGGGCAGGAACTGGGGCGCTTTGCGGTCAAGCACTGGCGCGGAACCTTCGACAGCCTGGTGCTGATCGAATCTCCGTCCGGCAGCACCAACGTCGAGGCGCGAGTGGCCGGCGTGCAGGTCGGAGTCCGCGAAGTTCTGGGAGCCTTGGATGAATCTCAAGTGATCCACCTGTACGGCCACCTGCACGTAGAGTCCAGCCGTCAGGCGATGGAGACCCTATTGGCGCGTCTGCCCGGCAAAGGGAGAACCAGGATGCTGATCTCCGGCTTCAATGACCTCACGGCAGCCGGTGCTCTACAGGCTGTTCGTGCGGCGGGCCGCGAGAAGGACGTTGCCGTGGTCGGCCAAAACGCCACCGAAGAAGGGCGGCAGGAAATCCGCAACCCATCGAGCCGCTTCATTGCCTCGATCGCCTACTTCCCTGAGCAGTACGGCTCCAAAATGGTGCGGCTGTCGCTCTCTATTTTGCACCATGAAGCCGTCCCGCCGGCCGTGTTTACGCAGCATTTGGTCATCGATCGCACCAATATTCACCAGTACTATCCCGAGCCCGCGGGCGAGTGAACGGACGACCTACCGATGCTCAATAGGTGAACAAACCGCGACGCCGGCACGATGACGGGTAATGCTCGGGATCCGGCGACTGGAGGAAGTATGACATCGAAAGAACGCGTATTGGCGGCATTCCGGCGCGGGGGCACATTGCCTGACCGTGTGCCCATTCAGTTCGACCTGTGCCGCCCGTTGCTGGAGACCCTGGGCGCCAGCCATGGCATCCCAATTCATTACACCGACGCCTGGTACGAGGACCTCACCTACCGGATCTCCGGCAACGAACTTCGCGTCGCCATGGGTTCGGATTGCGTCGTGGTGGGCATCGGTCTGCCCCGTGGCTATCGGCACCGCACGGACGCGGACGGCAATTCCATCAACGAGTTCGGCATGAAGCTGCGGCAGGGGCCGCATTGGGCTGAAATGATCGAATCTCCACTCCGCCACGTGACCAGTGTCGCGGAAATAGAGGATTTCCAGTTTCCGGACCCCCTCGCCGACGGACGCTACGACGATGCCGCGCATTACATCGCGAAGTACGGGGCGGAGTACTTTCTCATAGGCGATATCGAGATCACGATCTTCGCCATGATGCGCCACCTGGTCGGCATGGAAAAACTGCTGATGGACCTCGCGACGGGAGAACCGTACGTCGAGGCCCTGCGTGACAGGGTGGAGGCGTTCTCGCTCGCCGCCGGCAGGGAGCTTGTTGCGATGGGAGTGGATGGAATCTGGGCGGGCGACGATTTCGGTGGCCAGAACGGACTCCTGATCTCGCCCGCCATGTTTCGCCGGCACTTCAAGGAGCCCTACCGGCGCCTGTACTCGGGTCTGAAAGCCCTAAACCCGGAGGTCCTCATCATGCAGCATTCCGACGGCGCCGTGGCGCCCATTCTCAACGACTGGATCGAGGCCGGAATGCAGGTCTTCAACCCCGTTCAACCCGGCGTACCCGGTCATGAGCCCGAGGAACTCAAACGCCGTTTTGGCGACCGGATCGGCTTCTGGGGCGGAATCGACCAGCAGCATCTCTTGCCGATGGGCACGCCCCGCCAGATCGCGGAGGAAGTCAAGCGCAGGATCGGGATCCTCGGCGCCGGAGGCGGCTACATGATCGCTCCCGCGCACATTCTGCAAGCCGATACCCCGGTGGAAAACATCTATGCCTTTCTGGATGCGGCCCGAAGTTGAAGCGGAAGCGCGCCGCGTGTGTTGGTTCACCCTTCGAACTTGCTGGAAGAGGAGAAGAGGACAAAAAGACAGGAAGGCCTTGACACCCTCGCGGCAGCGATGTATAAGCTCTTAACGATGGTTCGGTCGCTGTTCACAATGTGAATAGTGCCTGGCCATTGATCCCGCAACTCTGATACGAAGAAGGAGCAGCGCGATGTTTAGGTTCAGGAATCTCTATTTCGCTCTCGCCGCCCTGTTGGGTGGCCTGGGTTCGCTCACGTCGCTGGGTGCGCAGACAATCAGTGGCTCGATAGTCGGTTCAGTGGTGGATCCGAGCAACTTGCCGGTGGCCGGCGCGTCGATGGTTTTGCGCCAGCTCAATCTCGGCGGTGAACGCCAGATGCGCACCGACGCCCGGGGCGACTTCGTCTTCAGCAACCTCGTTGCGGGCGAGTACACGCTGACCGGCGAGGCGTCCGGTTTCAAGATGGTCGAGCGCAAGGGTCTGATGCTGAGCGCGTCGCTAAAGCTGTCCGTGGGCACCCTGGTGCTCGAAGTCGGCTCGGTGGCCGAGAAGATCACGGTGACGGAACAAGGCGCGGCTTTGCAGACCGCCAGCAGTGAGCGCTCTGGCGTCGTAACCTCCAGCCAGGTCCAGGATCTTCTCAGCAAGAGCCGGAATGTGATGTCCCTGCTGCAACTGCTGCCGGGAGTAGTGGACACCAATCCGGATGTGGATACCCTGGCGCGGACATGGAGCGTCGCCGTTCAGGGGGGCCGCTACAACACGAACAGCCTGAGCGTGGATGGGATGACGCTGAACTCCTGGGGGTTGGGTAACGCCACCGATGTCGCCGTTAGTCAGGACAGCATCGCGGAGGTGAGAGTCCTCACCGGCAACTTCCAGGCGGAGTTCGGCCGGAAGTCGGGAGCCAACATTACGCTGGTGAGCAAGACAGGCTCTCAGAACTTCCATGGCCTGGGATCGTACTTCAAACGGCACGAGGAGTTCAACGCGACGGATTTCTTCCGCAACCGGACAGGACAGAAAAAGCCGAGATACCGGTACAACACGTGGACCTATAATATCGGCGGCCCGGTCTACATTCCGAACAAGTTCAACCGGAACAAGGACAAGTTGTTCTTCTTCTGGAACCAGGAGTTCTGGCCGCTGCAATCGGCCGTGGTCGGCAGCGTGACCACACCCACGGCATTGGAGAGGACAGGCGATTTTTCGCAGACCGTAGATCTTAACAGGGCGCTGATCCCGATCAAAGATCCGACCAACGGGCTGCCATTTCCAGGCAACGTGGTGCCGGCGAACCGCCTCAATGCCAGTGGAGTGTCGCTGCTGAAGATGTTCCCGCTGCCGAACTTCCTGGACTTCAATACTTCAAAAGGGGCATACAACTACAACTTCACTACTCCCGTGTCAAAGCCGACGCGGATGGAGACGCTGCGTCTCGACTACAACATCAACTCGAACAACCGGATATCCGGCTCTTATTACCACTACATCAGCGCCCAGCAAGGGGCGATGGGACTTGACACCAGCAGCGCGAACTGGCCGCAGATGTCGGTGGGCTATTCCTTCATGGGCCAGACCTTCCTCGGACGCTACACCAGGATCCTCTCACCCTCATTCATTAATGAGCTAAACCTCGGATTCACGCGACGGCCTCAAGGGAACACTTACACCCAAGATCAGTTGTCGCTGAGCCAGCGCACAACGGTAGGTTTTACGGCCGGCCAGTTCACGCCCGAAAACAATACGCTGAACCTCATCCCGAACGCTACGTTCGGAGGGGTGCCGACCGCGGCCAACCTGTTTCTCGAGGGGCGCTTTCCGTTCTATCAGAACGGATATGTGCCCAGCGCCACCGACACTCTCACCAAGACGCAGGGCGCGCATACCTTGAAGGCGGGGATCACGGCCGACTTGCTGTTCCACAAGGCTACGGTAGCGGGCGCGTTTCCGTACGGAAACCTGGACTTCACCCGCAACACCGTGAACCCGTTGGATACGAATTATGCGTATTCGAACGCGGCCCTTGGCGTGTTCAACACCTACCAGGAATCCAGCGTCCGGCCCATACAGCACTGGCGTCAGCGGAGCGTGGAATGGTTCGCGCAGGACAGTTGGAAAGCTACGCGCCGCCTGACGCTGGAGTACGGCATCCGGTTCTGCTGGCTCAGTCCCATGTATGACGCCTATGGCTTCGAGTCGGCGTTCTCGTATTCGAAGTTCGACCCGTCGAAACAGGTAAGCCTGCTCCAACCGGCCATCGTGAACGGTGTCCGGGTGGCGGTGAATCCGGCAACCGGCGCCACCAGTCCTGCGGCGACCATCGGCGCGATCGCTCCGGGGACAGGTACTGCCTGGAATGGAATGCTGGCCACCGACCAAAACCCCGGCACCCCGGCCGGCCTTTTCAACCATCGCGGCCCGCAGCTGGCTCCTCGCTTTGGTTTCGCCTACGATGTGTTTGGCAACGGTAAAACGGCGGTGCGCGGGGGATTCGGCATGTACTACAATGAGCCAGGGTACAATGCCGGCTTCATCAATTTCGGCCTCCTGCCGCCGCTGGTGGTGACTCCGACGGTGTACTACGGCAATCTTTCCACGCTTCTGTCGTCCGCGGGCGCCACATTCCCCCAGGCCGTTTACGCCAGCGACATGAACAGCAAGATTCCCTCCGTGATGGATATCACCGTTTCCGTCCAGCAAAAACTACCGTTTGACACGCTGCTGGACGTCGGCTATTCCGGTTCGCTGGCCCGGAACCTCTTCTGGAATCGGGAAACCGACGCCGTTCCGCTGGGGCGGCGCTTCGATCCCGCATACAAAGATCCCACCACGGGATCGGCCTTATCGACGGCGTTTCTGACTCCGATCAGGGGATACACCAGCATCCCTATAGCCGAGGCAGCGGGATCCTCCAATTACCATTCGCTTCAGGTAAGCGTGAACCGGCGCTTCGCCACGAGACTCCAGTTCGGGGTTTCCTGGACCTGGTCCAAGGCAATGGATTTTACCGATGACGATACCAGTCTGATTCCTTCGCCACTTTCGCCCCGCTCATGGGACTATGGCATGGCGACGTTCGACCGGACACACGTCCTGAAGGCGAACGTGATCTGGGATCTTCCCGGCACCTCATCGCGAAATCCGGTTGTGAAAGCGGTGTTGAACGATTGGCACCTCTCCGCCATACCGAGCTTTGTCAGCGGCGCTCCCCTGGGGATCACTTGGAGTTCCACAGCCGGCGTGGACATTACGGGAACGCCCAGCCAGACCGCGCGCATCGTGGTGACCGGCAATCCCGTGATGCCGAAAAGTGAACGCACGTTTTACACCAACTTCCGTACCGACGTCTTCCAATTGCCCGCAGTTGGAACGTTCGGTAACGCCGCCAGGACGCTGATTCGCGGGCCGGGCATTAATAATTGGGATACCGGTTTGTTCAAGATGTTCAGGGTAAGGGAATTTGCCAGGTTGCAGTTCCGTTGGGAGATGTACAACGCTCTCAATCACACTCAATTCAGTACTCTGGATACCGGCGCGCGGTTCGACGCCAACGGCAATCAGGTGAACGCATCGTTCGGCCAGTTCACGGCGTCGAGGAGCCCGCGGGTCATGCAGTTCTCGCTACGGTTTACCTTCTGAGAGAGACAAATGAGGCGGCCTGCTCTCGAAAAAGCGCTGGGGACCCGTTGTCGATTGCGGTTGCTGGAATCCACGGCCAACAAGACCGATCCAGCTGACTCCGCAACAGGGGTTGGCCACGGCGGATCTTTTATCTATATGACGCCATCATTCACATCCGTAACCAGAGAACACCAGAATCACCGGGAGAGAAAGGCGCTCCGCGGCACCAATGGCGGCCGGAGAATCCCCTCCGGCCATCCCATCGGAGATACACCGGGAGGGTTGGCATGAGAGTCGAACGGCGCAAGCCCAGGACCGCCCGAATCGGCATTTTCGGTGTAGGATATCACTTCTACTGGGAGCAGTTTCCCGGGTTGCTTGACCAACTGCACGATAAGCTCCATGCATTCGAGCAGAAGGTGCGTGCTACCGGAGTGGAAGTCCAGAGCTTCGGCATCATCGACAAGGCCGAGGACGCGTACGCGGTGGTCAGCCGCCTCAAGGCGGCGGACCTGGACCTGGTCTTCTGCGACATGCTCACATATGCCACTTCGGCTACCTTCGGCATCATTGTCCGCATGCTCGACGTGCCGATCGTGCTGGTGGCGCTGCAGCCATTGGAGGCGCTGGATTACGCCAACGCGACGACCTTCATGCAACTGGTCAACGACGACTTCTGCGCCGTGCCGGAGTTCACCAGCGTGGCCATCCGCATGGGCAAGCGTCCTCCCGAAGTCATCCTCGGTACGCTCGAAAACGATCCGGAGGCGGATGCGGAGATCGCCGGCTGGTGCGATGTCGCCATGGCCCTCCACGACATCCGGCGGGCGCGCATCGGCCACTTCGGCCACCCCATCGAGCACATGCTGGATATGCAAACCGATCAGACCGCGCTCACCGCGGCCTTCGGCTGCCACATCGTCCAGACCGAGGCGGACGATCTGCTGCGCTTCGAGCGCGAGGTGACCCCCGCCGAGATCCAGCGCAAGTGCCGTGACATTCGCTGCCTGTTCGATGTTCCCGATCCCGGCGCCGACCCCGTCACGCGTAGACTCTCGGATGAGGACCTTTGCACCGCCGCCCGCGCCGCGGTGACGCTCGACAAGTTCATCGACTACTACCAACTAGATGGCTTGGCCTATTATTACGAAGGCGAGCCCGAAAGCCGGCTGCGCGGCCTGGTGACGAACCTCATCGTGGGCAACTCCCTGCTCACCGCCGCCGGCTTCCCCATGTGCGGTGAATCCGATCTCAAAACCTGCGTCGCCATGCTGCTCATGGACCGCCTCGACATCGGCGGCAGCTTCGCCGAGTTCCACCCCGTCGACTTCCGTGAAGGCTTCGTCCTCGTCGGTCACGACGGTCCCCACCACATCAACATCGCCGACGGCAAGCCGAAGCTGCGCAGCCTGGTCAAATACCATGGCAAGCCCGGCAACGGCGCCAGCGTCGAGTTCAAAATCAAGGAAGGCCCCATCACCATGCTCAGCATCGGGGTCACCGGGCAGGGCCGTTTCAAATTCGTTCTTGCCGAAGGCCAGAGCGTCCATGGCCCCATCCCCGCTACGGGGAACACCAATACCCGCGGCTTCTTTTGCCCTGACGTGCGCACCTTTCTCAAGCGCTGGGTCGCCGAAGGCCCCACCCACCACTTCGCGCTCGGCATCGGTCACCACGCCGAAGCCCTCCGCAACATCGCCAACGCGCTTGACATCGAAAGCGTCATCGTCAGCCAGCAAAGCAAATAGCCATGAAGCTAAGACTGACTCTCGGCGCAATTCTCCTCGCCGCCATCATCGGAGTCTCCGCTCCACCCGATTCGCTCGAATCCGGATTCCGCAATCCGCCCCCGCAAGCCCGCCCGCACACCTACTGGCTCTGGTTGAACGGCTACGTCGACCCCGAGACGGCGCGCACCGAACTCCGCGCCATGAAGGATGCCGGCTTCAGCGGCGTGCTCATGTTTGACATGGGCGCCCGCGGCGACAAGTCCCTCCAGCCACCCGCCGGCCCTGCGTTCCTCAGCCCGCCCTGGATGAAGCAGTTCCAGGAGTCCGTCAAATACGCGAACTCCATTGGCCTCCAGTTCGACTTCTCCGTGATCAGCAGTTGGGACCTCGGCGGACACTGGATCGAACCGCACAACGCCTCCATGGGCCTCTACCACACCGAAGCCACCGTCAACGGCGGCAGCGCGGTCGATGTCGAACTTCCGTTCCCCCCCGTGACCGCCGCCGCGCCCAAGGACGCCGCCGGCAAGCCCGCTTTCTGGCAGGACGTCGCCGTCCTCGCTGCCCGCGACACCGTGCGCCTGCCCGGTCACGAATTCGTCTGGGCGCTTGACCCGCCCGGCGTTCACGAACTCCGCGAAGCCTTCCTCGACAACGGCAATCCGCGCGCGCCGGCCGCCATCGCCGCCACCCAAACGCCCACTCGCGAATTCAGCGTCTCCGTCTCCACCACGGGCACTCGCGACGAGGACTTCCGCGAACTCGTCCGCGCCTCCCTTTCCGCCACCGCGGGGCCCCAGCGTTTCCCTCTGCCCGCCGGCACCCGCGCCCGCTACGTCCGCCTCATCCTTATCTCCGGCCACGATGCCACCCGCCCCCGCTGGACGCTCGGCGAGTTCTCGCTCTTCAACACCGCGGGCGTCAACGTGGTTGCTTCCCGCCTTGCCGACACCACCCACAACGGAGCCATTCTCATCCGACACGCCTCGCCCCTGGGCTGGGACGACGAATGGAAGCTCGACAACCTCAACAACGGCACCGCCGAAGGCCCGAGCGGCGTCTTCTCCTCCGCGGGCCTTCCACAATTCGCTTTCAAATCCACGGCCGATCTCGTCGATGTCACCGCGCGCGTCGGCCGTGACGGCCATCTCCGCTGGGATGCCCCGGCCGGCAAATGGACCATCCTACGCTACGTCTGCATGAACACCGGTGAGCGCCTCAAGGTTCCCAGCCCCGCATCCGACGGATGGGCCACCGATCACCTCAACCCCGACGCGACTCACGCCCACATGAAGTACGTCGTCGACCGGCTCCACGAATCGTTCGGCGATCTCTCCAAAAGCGGCATCAGCAATCTCTACTTGGCCAGTTACGAAGTCCGCGGGCCCATCTGGTCCCCCGCTTTCGCCGCTGAATTCCGCAAGCGCCGCGGCTATGACATCACGCCCTATTACCCCGCCCTCTTCGGGGCCGGCGTGGGCAGTACCGATCAGACAGAGCGCTTCCTCTTCGACTACCGCAAGACCCTCGGCGAGGTCCTCGTCGATGCCTACTACGGCGCGGCCCGCGAAGACGCCCACGCCGCTGGTCTGCTCATCAAGTCCGAAGCCGGCGGCCCCGGCCCTCCCGTCCACAACGTCCCCGTGGACTCCCTCCTCGCCAACGCCGCGGTTGACTCTATCCAGGGCGAGTTCTGGCCCTACCGGCAGAACGCCGACTCCGTGTGGGTCGTCAAAGAGCCCGCCTCCGCCGGCCATCTCTATAACAAGCAGCCCATCCATCTGGAAGCCTTCACCTCCAATGAAAACTGGCGCGAAGGCCCCCAGGATCTCAAAGCCTCCGCAGATCGCGTCTTCTGCGAGGGCGGCAACCACTTCGTCTGGCACACCTGGACCCACAACCCGCCCGAATCCGGCCTTCCCGGCTGGGGCTATTACGCCGGAACACACATCAACCGCAACGTCACCTGGTGGCCCAAGGCCAAGCCCTTCATCGACTACCTTTCGCGCGGCTCGTTCCTGCTCCAACGCGGCCAGTTCGTCGCCGAGGTCCTCTATTACTATGGCGACGGAGGCTACAAGTTCGTCGGACCCCGTCGCAACGAAGCCCAACTCGGCCCCGGCTACGATTACGACGTCACTAACTCGGATGTCATCCTCAATCGCCTCGACGTCCGTGACGGACGCCTCGTCCTCCCGGATGGTATGAACTACGCCCTCCTCGTCCTGCCCGAGAGTGAAGAAGTCCACCCCGCGGTGCTCGGCAAAATCGAGCGCCTGGTCGCCGCCGGCGCAACCGTAGTTGGCCCCAAGCCCGCCCGTGCCGAGGGCCTCGAAGGATACCCCGCCAGTGACGCCAAAGTGCGCGATCTCGCAGCCCGCCTCTGGGCCGATCTCGACGGCCACACCAGAACGTCGCGCTCGTACGGCAAGGGCCGCGTCATCTGGGGCACCCCGCTGCGAGTAGTCCTCGCCGGAATGAACATCGCCCCCGACGTTACCGCACCCGAACCCTTCGACTACACGCACCGGCGCGACGGAGCGGCCGAAATCTACTTCATCCGCAACAAATCCGCCGCCCCGGCCACCGGAACCGTCCAGTTCAACGTCGCCGGAAAACAGCCCGAACTTTGGGATGCCGTTACCGGAGACATCCGCGACACTGCGTACCAGGCCGCCGCAAATGGAAAGGCAACTGCCGTCACCCTGAACCTCGCGCCCAACGGCTCCACCTTCGTCGTCTTCCGCGCCCCCGCGCGCCCCAACCCACCAGCCCAACCCGCGGTCAGCGCCACGATTCCGCTGGAAGGCCCGTGGACCGTCGATTTCGAACCCGACCGCGGCGCGCCTGCCAACATCTCGTTTCCCGAGCTCACCTCCTGGACGAAACATACGGACCCCGGCGTCCACTACTTTTCCGGCACCGCCAAGTACCGCAAGGCACTCACCGTGCCGGCCGGCTGGCGCACCTCCGGGGCGCGCGTGCAGCTCGATCTCGGCAAGCTCTGGAACATCGGCGAAGTCTGGCTCAACGGCAAATCCCTCGGCATCCTCTGGACCGCGCCATTCACCATCGACTGCACCACCGCCCTTCGCGACGGCGAAAACCAACTCACAGTCGAGGTGACCAACACCTGGTTCAACCGCCTCATCGGCGACGCCAAAAAGGTCGGGAAATCCATCACCCGCACCAACGTTTCGGTCTCCGGAGGCAAACCCTGGGCCTCTCTCGAACCACTCGACTCCGGCCTCTTCGGCCCTGTCAGACTCGTGCGCTATTAGGCGGTGTAATATGCAAACCGATAGGAATGGCCTTTCACGCCGGGACCTGCTGCGCATCCCCGCGGCTGCTGCGCTGGCATCTGCCGCCCCGGCGTCTGCCGCGCAGGCGGCCGATACGGGGGTGGGTGCGCTGTATTCGCCTCCCGGCAGCGCGTTCCAACGCGTAACCCTGGAAATCAGCCTGAAGCCCTTTCGCGTGCTGGAGGAGGGCGCGATCCGTTCCGTGTGCCAGGAGATTTTTCGCTCCTGGGCCGCGCTGCTGCGCCGCTCGGATGCCTGCGCTGTGATGCTGTGGTCCGGCGATGGCAGCGAAATCCTGGATTATCGCGGCCGCATGGAGGACTCGTTCGACTGGGCGCGGTATCTGGGTGACGCCAATCCTCCCAAAGACCCCCCGTCGGATGACCCCAAGCGCGAAGGCATGCACGCGCGCAACTGGCTGTACATGGACAACCCGCCGCGCTTCACCTACGCATGGCTGCGGACCATCGTGTCCACGCTCAAGCAGGTGGGCCGCGAGATGACCGGCAAGCCTGTCACGGCGGGCGCCACCTTCGACCCCGGCGGCGAGTTCGCTCATTCCGCTTTTAAGTTCGAACGCCACGCCGAGATCGCCACTGGCACTACGCGCGGCCCCAACACCTGGGTGAGCTGCATTGCGAAACTGCAGGCCGACAGCCAACCCTACGCCGCATTTCCATCCGGCATTCCAGCCGGCACTTCGTTCGGTACTTTCCTGGGCAGCCAGAGCCAACATTTCCTGAGCGACCTGGGATTTGACTACATCTGGTTTTCCAACGGCCTCGGGTTTTCGCTAAGCCCCTGGAACATGACCGGGCCACTCTTCGATGGTCACTCCTTCGACGCCCGCCGCGCTCCCGAGGTGCGCGACGCGATTCTCTCGTTCTGGCGCGACTTCCGCGCCGGATGCAAATCGTTTCCAATCGAAACCCGCGGCAGCAATCTCACCGTGGGCGCGGACCTTTCCGCCAGCGCCTCGCCGGTCCGCGACATTTATCGCGACGGGCTCGGCGTAGTAGCCCCTCCGAACTCGCCTTGGGCGGCGCTCGATGGCGATTTCGGCCTGGAGATTGTCGGTTATCTTTCGCGCATCGCCGAACTCCCCCCCGGCGACGTCTTTCCGTTCCGATTCTATACACACGATCCCTGGTGGCTGAATAGCCCCTGGCTCGACAGGTATGGCCGCGAACCGCACGACATCTATCTGCCGCTGGCGATAGCGCGCGTGAACGGCAATGCGCAGATCACGCGTCCGGCCTATCTGGAGTTTCTCACCATCGACAACTCCTACGGCCGCATGCCCGAACAGGTGCCGAATGAAGTGATCCCCCACATCCTTTCAGCGATGGACGATTACTCCGATTCCCCCGGGCTGGTCACGTGGATCTTCCCGTTCGATGAGTACCACGACATGACGTTCGGACCCTCGCCGCGGCTGGATGAAGTCTTCTTCGGCGACTGGTTTCTGCGCGGTGCGGTGAATAACGGGTTCCCGCTGAACTCGGTCGTGTCCACGCGGCAATTTGCGGTTGCCTATGCCCGGAATCCGGGATTCTTCCGTGACGGCATTCTGCTGGCCTATGCTCCCGTGGCGAACGGACACCTGGAGGAATTGCTGATCGATGCGCTCCGCCGCGGCCAGAAGATTCTTCTCTATGGACCGGGAGACCGCGCCGGTGCGGAACTGCGGCGCCTGCTGGAACTGCGGCAGGCCGAACCGATTGCGGGCGAGGTCACGCTGAAGTTGGCGCTCGAAGCGGATCAATTGCTGCATGGAACAGAGCCGCGGCTTATGCAGCACCGCAGCCTCATCTCGGGCGGTCCCATTAACACCGTGCTGGGCGCCGGCGGCTCCGGCCAGGTCCGCGCGTGTGCCACGGTTTCTCAAGGCAACACCGAGCGCGTGGTGGCCGTCTCGCGTCCCAGGGCGTTGGGCGGGGACTCCGGCACGCTGGCGTGGGTGCGCGGCAGCTTCTGTTGCTCCATCGCCGGAGAGCGACTGCCCACGCCCGATGATCCGGCCCGCTTTTTTCAAGGGGAGTCGCTGATGCGGCTAATGCTCGCCGAGTTCGGCTATTCGATTCGCGTGGCCAAGCCGTTGCCCCAGACACGCTCGCCGTTGGTTCTCGTTGCCCGGCGCCGGAACGCCTACTATCTGTCTTTTTATTCGCCTTCCACGACGGCTGAGATCCGGCTTCGCTTTCCACATGGCGCACCGCTGCTGGTCGGGACCGAGACCTGGATCGAAAGTGGACACAGCCGATATACGCCGCCGCGCGCCTGGCACAAAGAGGTGCGATGCCTGTTGGACCAGCAGGAGAGCGGCGAAGTCTCCTGTGTGGAGGCGATCTCTCAATATCCGTTCATCGAGCGCCGGCTGGTTGTAACGGGCTTGAAGAACGCCACGCTGCATTTCTTCCCGGAGAATGACCGCAGGGTCATCATGGGCTTGAATGATCTCAGCTATCACAACCAGAACTCGTTCCCCTACGCGCGCGAGGACGACGGCAAGCGCCTGGTGGCGAAGGGGCTCACCGGTAAAGTCATGATCTCGTGGTAACAGGCCGAGGCAACAGGAAATCATGCGACTACCCGCGTTTCGTTGGTTGATTGGCACAGCGCTGTTTCTGGCTTGCGGATTGAGTTTTTTTGATCGCCAGGTTTTATCGGTGCTCGCCCCCACGATCACCGCCGATCTGCGGATGGATAACGTTGCGTACTCGTGGGTCGTGTTCGCGTTCATCCTCAGTTACAGCGTCATGTTCTCCGTCGGCGGCTGGCTCATTGACCGTCTGGGAACGCGCCGTGGACTCGCCATTTCCGTGGCGATCTGGAGCGTGGCCAGTCTGATGCATGCAACGGCGCATAGCGCGTTTCAACTTGGCGTCTTTCGTCTGCTGCTGGGGGTGGGCGAGGGCGGCTGCTTCCCCGGCGCGGCCAAGGGTGTGCTCGAGTGGTTTCCCAAAAAAGAGCGGGCAATCGCCATGGGCTTCGCCACTTCCGGTGGATCCGCGATTGGCGCGGTGATCGCGCCACCGGCTATCGTGTGGACGGTAGTCCGCGTCGGCTGGCGGGGCGCGTTTCTCGTTACGGGCGTCATAGGAGTCCTGTGGTTGCTGTTTTGGCTGCTCACCTATTCGAGTCCCGAGCGTTCGCGCCTGGTCACGGAGCGTGAGCGGGAATATGTGCTGCAGGACCGCGAAGATTCTGAGCCGCAACCGGAGCATGCCGCGCCGCTGCCATGGACGGTCCTGCTGCGGCGCCGGGAAGTGCAGGGCCTGCTCGTATCGCGCTTTCTCTTCGACCCGGTTTTTTACTTCTACATGTTCTGGATCCCGCAGTATCTCAGCCAGGTTCGGGGTGCATCGCTGGAGCGCATCGGACAGTTGACCTGGATTCCCTTTCTTACGCTCGGCGTCTCCTCCGTAATCGGCGGTTGGTTGTCAGACCACCTCGTGGCGCACGGCGTTCCCGTGGAAAAGGCCCGCAAGCGGATTCTCCTGGGGTCTGCTTTGCTCACGCCGATTTCGATACTGTCCGTCTTCGTGTACCGCATCGAGGTGGCCATCGGACTCATGAGCGTGCTTATGTTTGCGCACGGCTTCTGGATTACGAACTACATGACGATCATCGGCGATCTATTCCCGCGCCGGGTTGTGGCCACTGTCGTGGGGCTCACCGGAACGGCGGGCGGCATCGGTGGCTTTTTGACCAGCCTCCTGATCGGAAAAGTAGTCCAGAGCATCTCGTACACGCCGGTGTTCATCGCGGCCGGTGTCATGTACCCGATCTGCGTCGCAATCCTGTTCGCGACCATACGGAAGGTCCACCTGCCCGACCTTACACCCGAACCGCTCGCCCGCCCCTTCGGAGCGAGTCCGTTATGACACTGCGTGGTCGCATCGCGATAATCACCGGCGCTTCCCGTGGAATCGGGAAGGCGATTGCGCGCCTCTTTGCCGCCGAAGGAGCCAGTGTGGTCGTGAACTACATGAGCCAGGCCGCGCAGGCCGAGTTACTCGTGGCGGAGATCTGCGCCGCTGAAGGACGGGCGATCGCCATCCAGGCCGATATCAGCAATGGCCGCGCCGTGCAGTCCATGGTCGATCGCACGGCCGAGACTTTCGGTAGCGTGGACATTCTGGTGAACAACGCCGGCGTCCTCATAGCCAAAGGCACTCTGCTCGCATACTCCGAGGACGAGTTTGACCGAATGTGGGCCGTGAACGTCAAAGGGACGCTGAATTGCACGCGAAGCGTAGCTTCGTTGATGATGGCCAAGCGCTCCGGCCGCATCGTCAACATCACATCGCTCGCGGCATTCGGCACGGCTCTGGTCACGGGCAGCCTGACTTATGCCACCACCAAGGCCGCTATTGTCAGCATCACCAAATGCTGCGCAGCCGAATTGGGGTCTCATGGAGTGAACGTAAACGCCATCGCTCCCGGGCTCACCCGCACTGATATGGGCATGACCGCCCCCGTATCGGAATCGCAGCGGGACTACAGCTATTTCGAACTGCACAGCATGCTTGGTCGCATCGGAGAACCACAGGACATAGCGGCCGCGGCTCTGTTCCTTGCTTCCGATGCGGCCAGCTTCATCACTGGGCAGGTGATTACCGTGGATGGAGGCCGCAAGGACTTCCTCTCGCATTCGGCTTGAAGTGCTTCATGATGTGCACGATGAACAGCTACCAGCTTACGGCCTACCGGCAGCCGCTGCAGTCGATGGAAGTTCCGGTTCGCCAACCCGGACCGCATGAAGTCCTGGTGTGCGTACACGCCAGCGGGCTCTGCCACTCGGATCTCCCTGTCATGGACGGCATTCGTCCCGCGGTGCTGCCCGTCACCCTGGGACATGAGTGCTCGGGCCGGATCGTCAAATTGGGAGCCGGCGTTACCGGACTCGCCGAAGGGGGCCGGGTCAGCGTGTTTTACGTTCTGGCGTGTGAACGCTGCGAGACATGTAAAGGCGGCTTGCCGAATGCGTGTCCGAACCGGCGCAGCATCGGGTTACACCAGGATGGCGGCTTTGCCGAGTACATCACCATTCCGGCCGCCAACGCGATTCCGCTTCCGGACAGCGTGTCCTTCGAAGTCGGTGCGATCGCAGGGTGCGCGGTCAGCACGGCGTTCCACGCCGTTCAGTTAGCACATATTCGTGAAGGCGAAACCATTGCCGTGATCGGATTGGGCGGCGTCGGCCTGTACGTGTCGGAACTGGCGAAACTCAGGGGAGCATCCATGGTGATCGGAATCGACACAAATCCCCAGAAGCGCCGCATTGCGCGTCGGGCCGGAGTCGATCTCTTCATCGACGCCAGCCGCGAGCCGGCGCGTGAAGCTGTGCTCTGTGCGACCGAACGCGCCGGCGTCGACGTTGCCTTCGAATGCGTCGGCAGGCCCGAGACGTACCTGATGGCCCTGGATTCCCTGAAACCCGGAGGCCGTGCCTGTCTGGTAGGGCTGTGCGCCGACCCGGTAGAGATCCGGCCGTTTCCTCTTTTACTGAAGGAAATTCGAATCCTGTTCGCGGTCAATCATACCCGCGAAGAACAACGGCAGGTGCTCGAACTCGCGAGCCAGGGCGCGTGCTCCCTATCGAACTCCATCACGCACCGTTTTCCACTGGCAAGAATTCAAGAAGGCTTCGATCTGCTCCGCACCGAAATCGGAGAAGTCGGCAAGATCGTCGTCCTGAACGGCTGTGAGTCGGAATAGCTCGTGTCATACCGCGCAAAACCGAGAGCAGCGTACCAGCGGCGCAAGACCGATAGCATCGTCACCAGTCGCGCCATGTTAACTTCGTTGCGCAGCGAGGCCATCGCCGATTGCT